>Ga0073928_10002532_pt1 | contig 31128 bp, 31 predicted proteins | sample PaiPotPPA55metaG_FD_76969 | JGI IMG/M metagenome (GOLD analysis project Ga0073928, IMG submission 76969) | Iron sulfur acid spring bacterial and archeal communities from Banff, Canada, to study Microbial Dark Matter (Phase II) - Paint Pots PPA... ...
AGCTCAGAGCCATTCGCGAGGCACTGCGCACAGCCAAGCGGGTTTGGCTCGCCACCGATTGCGACCGCGAGGGTCAGCTCATCGGTCAGGAAATTCTCGAGCATTACGAATACCGCGACAAAGTCATGCGGGTGCTGTTCACCGCGCAGGACCCGCAGACCATCCGCGACGCATTCGGTCGGGCAAAACCAAATAGCGAATATGCCCGGCTTTACGCTGCCGCAGTTGCTCGCCGGCAGGCCGACCAGATCTACAACCTGTCGCTCACCCGCACCGCGACCGTCATCCTCGGACAGGGTTCTCGCCGCGTGATCGGCGTTGGCCGGGTGAAGACCCCGACTTTGGCCATTGTCTGCAAGCGCGAGTTGGAAATCCGAAACTTCGTGCCAATCGCCTACTTTGAAGGTGTCGCCACTGCGAAAGTTGCTGGCGGCCAGTTCCAGATGCGCCATGCTCCGCAGGAGCGAATCCTCAAGCGTGAGGTCGCCGAGACCGTCGTCAACGCCACCCAAGGCTTTGAGGGCCCGCTCGGCGTGCGCGTCGAGGACAAGCGGCAAGGACCACCCAAGCTGCACGATTTGCCGTCGCTGCAGAAACTTTGTTGCTCGCGCTTCGGTTGGCCGGCGAGCAAGACGCTCGCGTTGGCGCAGGCACTCTATGACGGCCGGGGCAAGAAGATCATCACCTATCCTCGCGCCGAGGTGCGCTACCTGCCACAAAGCTTGATATCGGACGTACCCAAGATCGTGGCCGGACTGCGGGTGGGGCAATCGTTCAGCGCAATCCCCGTGCCCGATCCGCCGGTGATCCGCAGGGGTGCGAGCGGCACTTTCTACGACAAGGGCCTTGAGGGCGCGAGCCATCACGCCGTCATTCCCAACGTCAATACGATCGACAAGCTGCTGGAGGTCTGGCCTCGTCTGTCGTCCGACGAGAAGAAACTGTTCGACGTCATCGCGCGGGCCTATCTGGCCGCCTTGATGCCCGACTTCCGCTACCGGCAGACAACCGCAACGCTCGACGTGCATGGCTTCGAATTCCGCGCCTCCGGTCGCCAGCCTATCGACCTTGGCTGGCGCGCAGCATTCCCGGAGTGGCAGCCCGCCGACGAAAAGGGCGACGAGGCGCAATTGCTGCCGCCGCTACGCGACGGCGAGACCGCGCAACTGCACGATCCGAAAATTGAGGACAAGGAGACCCGGCCACCACCGCGTTACAACGAAGGCACTCTGATCGAGGCCATGCAGAATGCCTGGCGCTTTGTTGATGATGAGGTTCTGCGGGAGCGCCTGAAGGAAGCCAAGGGCATTGGCACGCCTGCGACTCGAGCCGAAATCATCGGCGGGCTGAAGAAACAAGGTTTCCTGATTGCTCAGAGCAAGCACATCGTGCCGACCGAGACTGGCCTCTCGCTGTTCGGCGTCCTCAAACAGGCCGATCCGGCGCTGGTCGATCCGGGCGTGACGGCGCAGCTTGAATGCCTGCTCGACGATGTCGTTGTCGGCAAGCAGGAGATGGTCGGCGCGATCGACGCTGTGTGCGATGTCGCCGAGCGCATTATCGGCAAGCTGAAAGACGGCGCTGCAGCTGGAGGGCCTCCGTTGCTTGGTGCTGCCGTCGGCAACGACGCTGCAGCTTATCCGCCGACGCCTGCAATGAAGCGCTTTGCCGACAGCCTCGTCCGGCAGAAGGGCATCAAGCCTCCGCCCGGCTACAAGACGTCGATCTCGATCTGCCGCAAGTTCCTCAACGAACACGCACCCAAGAAAGCCGAGGGTGAAACAGCCGGGAAGCTTGCACCTAAACCGGCCAGTCCGGCCCAGTTGCTGTACGCCAAGAAGATCGCGCAGGGGAAAGGCCTCGTCATTCCCGACGAGGCCAAGGCCAGTTCGGCCGCCGTGTCTGCGTGGATCGACTCGAACAGAGGCACCAAGCGACGCAAGCGCGGTCGCAAGACTGCCTACATGCCGCCTGGTTCAGCTGCACCTCAATCGGCGGGGCGGACGAAGCGGTCTCGAAAACGCAAAGCTGGCGCCGATGCCGCTCCTCCGACTCCCGCCCACTCAAATTCCGTAATCGGGACACCACTGAAGATTCCTTATGGCAACAAGGATGTCGCGATGAGGCTTGGCGCCCGCTATGGCTCCGCGGGATGGTATGCACCGCCCGGAGTCGATCTTGCTGCGTTCGGAGAGCGGGGATGGCTGTAGCGCCCGGCGTGTGCCTATTCCCTTCGTCAGCTTCGATCTGAAAATCGCGTCAATGCAGTGACCGGTTGAACAAAGAGATCAACGTCGCCAGCATGTAGCCAAATGCAAGGGCGCTCGCCATCACCCCAGCCTCGGTTGCGCTCAGTCCCCACAGCGGCATCAGGGTTTGTGCCATGATGGCGGGAACCGTCACGTGGGGAAGCAAATTTCCAAGCTGGCCGAAACACATTGCGGCGACGAGGACACGACCGGTCAGCTACATCTGCCCCTCATTTCACTTTTCATTGAAATATCGCTTGACAACACGGCCGTAATTCTACATTCGTATAAATATGGAAAAGTCAAATGCCGTGCCCGCATTGGCGGCCCTTGCCCAGGAGAGCCGGCTGGACGTGTTCCGATTGCTGGTCCAAGCCGGGCCCGAGGGACTACCTGCCGGTGAGATTGCCGACGCTCTTCGGATCGCGCCCAACACTCTGACATTTCACTTTGATCGCTTGCGTATGGCGGGCCTCGTATCCGTCCGTCGCGAGGGACGCTCCATGATCTACGCGGCGCGATACGAGACCATGAATGCGTTACTCGGTTATCTCACCGATAACTGCTGTCGCGGCCGCATTGCCCGGCGCCTGCCACTGGAAAGCAAGACAGCGGTGCGTCGCAAAGGGAGAGCGGCATGAGGCTTTATATGTTTGAGCATTGCTCCCTTTGTTTTCGGGTTCGCATGACAGCCGCACTCAAGCGCTTGCATCTGCAGGAAACTGTCGTGCTCGACGACGACACCGAGACGATGGTCGGGCTGGTCGGTAAGCGCGTAATCCCAATTCTGGTGAATGATGACGGTCAATCCATGCTCGAAAGCATGGACATGGTCAGCTACGTCGATGGGATCGGCGACTCCGTACTAGCGGGACCTCAGCGCCCCGAAGTCGCAGCTTGGGCTGGGCAAGTCGTTGCCAAGACGGCTCCGCTCACGATGCCCCGCTATCCACTACTCGGGTTGCCCGAGTTTGGCACGATCGCTGCGCTTGATCATTACAATCTCCGCAAGCGGAAGGCATTCGGGGACTTTGTCGAACTGCGAGCCAAGACTCGTCAGTACATCGGTGAATTGCTGCCTTACCTTGAGAGACTTGACGGTTTGATCGAAAGTTCAACTGCGATCAATGGCAAACTGTCGTTGGATGATGTCCGCGTCCTGCCGCTGCTTCGGTCAGCTGCTATCGTTAGGGGACTTCGGTTCCCGCTCAAAGTGCGGGAGTATTTTGAAGCCATGATGAACCGCATCGGATACCAGCCATTGCCCGTAGTCTAAGGAGCACCTGCCATGAAGCGTATGCACGTCCATGTCTCGGTGGATAGCATCGACAAAGCCGTTGCATTTTATTCTGCCTTGTTCGCGACGCAGCCATCCATGGTGAAGCCGGACTACGCCAAATGGATGCTTGATGAGCCGCGCGTCAATTTCGCGATCTCGACGCGCGGCAAACAGCCAGGTCTCGATCATCTCGGTATCCAGGTCGAAAGCCAGGACGAATTGCGGGAAGTCTATGCACGCTTACGCAAGGCGGGCGGCGAGATCATCGAGCAGGGACAAACCACCTGCTGCTACGCGAAGTCGGAAAAGTCGTGGATCGACGATCCGGCAGGCATCTCGTGGGAAACGTTCTTCACCACGGGCGAGAGCTCGTATTACGGCGACGGAACCGGGGAGCGTCAGCCGCGTATCGCTAATGAAAAGGTGTGCTGCGCGCCGCAACCTGCGTCGCAGCTCATGGCGCAGGAATCGGCCTGCTGCACGGCATAGCCTGCGATGACATGGAGCAAAGTGACCAAGCTCTTTTCAAACTGCTCCGGCCATCGCAGAAGTCCCACCGTAAATGAATAAGCTACCGCGCCTAAGCGGTAGCGTATTCTTCCAACTTGAACGTCACGTTGCGCACGGCTTCAGGCGCGTCGGCGATTTTGCGGATCGCGGCCCAGGTCTGTTTGTAGTTCGGAATAACGAACTCATTGACACCCGGCGAAACGACATTTCCCTGTACGCCGTTTCGGGTTGGCGAACAACATGAATGTTTGTTTTCGCTTGGCCGTCGAGGTCGGATTGACGATTGCTTGGGTGGAGCCGTAATGGCGTTTCTTGTGGGCGGTGGGGTGACCTCTATACCGGCGGCCATCGCGGTCGCTGCGATCGCAAGACCACCTGTCTTTGCCTCTTACCTCGGGTTTGCAACCGCAGGGAGTACCGGCAGCGGACGGCGATCAAGGTAGCCCGCCACGGCGGTTACTCTCCTGGCGCAACGACCATAGCTGAGTACTTTTGGTCGACTCGAAACAGCGCCATCGAAACCACCGCAGCGATCGCGGCCCCGACCAACTGCGCAACAATAAAAGCGGGGACGTGATTGATCGCAATTCCGGCAAAGGTCGTTGTGAAGCCACGCGCCAGAGTAACGGCGGGGTTGGCGAATGAAGTCGATGAGGTGAACCAGTAGGCTGCAGTTATCGTAAGCCCGACAAGCCACGGAATCGCGGAGGGCGCAAACCGGAGGCCGCCGAGGATCGTCAGAACAAGCGTGAACGTTGCGACCACCTCCGCAAGCCATTGCGATGGTCCACTCCGCACCGTGGTGCCGATCGCAAGCGGTGCGAGATCAAACATCAAATGAGCAAGCACTGTGCCCCCAATCCCACCAAGGCATTGCGCGACAACATAGGGGGCAACCTCGCTCCAAGGCGTGATGCCGCGCGTTGCAAATACAAGCGTTACCGCCGGATTGAAGTGCGCACCCGAGATCGGCCCGAGAATGGTGATGATCACGACGAGAATCGCGCCCGTCGGGATCGTGTTGCCGAGAAGCGCAATCGCCTGATTACCACTTGCGAGGCGTTCGGCCATGATGCCCGAACCGACCACGGTGGCGACGAGGATAGCCGTGCCGAGACCTTCTGCCAAAAGGCGTTGCGATAGCGGCGCTTGCCTCATCATGCGGCAGAGGCAGGCTTGTCGCCTGAGTCTTTCGTTTTGCCGATCGAGTCGAGTTGTTTTTGCAGGGTCAATTGATCGAGGGATCGGAGCGGCAGGCTCACGAAGATATGGATCCGGTTCGTCAGCATCCGCAGCGCATCCGCGAATGCGAACCGCACTTCCGCCTCGGTGCCGGTGGCTGCGGCTGGATCGGGCACACCCCAGTGCGCCGTCATTGGCTGCCCCGGCCAGAGCGGACAGACCTCCTGCGCGGCGTTGTCGCAGACCGTGAAGACGAAATCGAGTTGCGGTGCGTCCGGTCCCGAAAACTCCTTCCAGCTCTTGGATCGCAGGCCACTCACGTCATAGTTCAACCTTCTCAGCAGATCGAGGGCGTAGGGATGAACTTGCCCTTTCGGTCGGCTTCCCGCCGAAAATGCTCGGAACTTGCCTTGTCCTGACCGATTGAGGACCACCTCGGCCATGATCGAGCGGGCCGAATTCCCGGTGCAGAGGAACAAGACGTTGTACGGCTTTCCTCCGGTGTCTTTACCCATGCTCTTTCCTCCGATTCCGGCCTTTCCCCATCGGGGCACGGCCGCACGTCCTATTACGTATCGCATCATGAAGATCACAGAGCTCGGGATGGCCATCGCAGCAATCGGTCACGAGAAAGGCCACCAAGGTTCGAATGCCTTTGATATCGGCGCGGTAAATTATTGATCGACCGTCACGCGTGCCGCGCACCAGTCCCGAGCGAGCAAGGATGCTGAGGTGCGATGACAAGGTGTTGTGTGGGCAGCCGATCGTATCCGCGATCGAGCCGGCGGAAAGCCCATCAGGCTCTGCACGCATGAGAAGCCGAAAAATCTCGAGCCGCGTAGGCTGACCGAGCGCCGCCAGCGCCGCTAGCGCATGGGGGGCCGACATCTTGCCCCCAGTTGGGGCCGGGCCGACGTGGCCGACAACAGCCAAAGTTCCTTTCCGCAACTCCTACCTCCTATCGATCAATTCGCTCGAATGTCGAAAATGGATGGATGACAGCACCAAAAATTTTCACTATTGTTCGTGTCGAGAACTCTCGACATGTTGTCACATAGCTGCATTGCGGCTGTGTGACAATCAAGAATTTAATGAAGTCCACAGCCGCCCCGCCCCGGTAGGTATGGCTCGAAAAGAGCGGGCCGAACTGGGCAGATCGGCTGGCGGGATTGGAGGGATAGGGAGGAGATCCATGAATAGATGCAACGCAATGGTCGATGCTGGCCGCCGGAAGTTTCTGAGCGGGGCAGGACTTGCCGCTGCCGCCGTGGCAGCGGCAACGGTCGTTCCTTCCCCGACAGAGAGCGCACCGGCGCCCGCCCGAGTGGACTACCCCTCGAACAGACTTGCCAATGTTGGTGACCTCAAGCCTAACGAACCCTTGGATGTCGCCTATCCCGACCCGGATGCGCCGGGCGTGCTGCTGAAGCTGGGCAAGCGCGTGCCCACCGGTGTCGGCCCCGAGGGCGATATTGTCGGCTTCTCTACCATTTGTCCGCACAAGGGATTTCCACTCAGCTACAGCAAATCGGATCACACGCTGAATTGCCCCGGTCACTACTCGCGCTTCGATTGCGACGCTGGTGGCCAGCAGATTTGGGGCCAGGCAACGCAGAACCTCCCGCAGTACATGCTCCGCATTGATGCCAAGGGTGACATCTATGCCGAAGGCATCGATGAGCTGCTCTATGGTCGATTGTCCAACGTGCTCTGAGGGAGGAAACCATGGCTTACAAACGTCAGATCGACCGCCTCCCGATCGTCCCGAAAGACGCGAAGGAGTTCAACGTCACCTGTCACTACTGCATCGTCGGCTGCGGCTATAAGGCTTACACGTGGCCCATAAACAAACAGGGCGGCGTGGCAGCAGCGCAGAACAAGTTTGGCGTCGACCTCGCCAAGCAGCAGCCTGCCAATACCGAGGCGTGGTACGCCCCCGCGATGTACAACATCGTCCGGCAGAACGGGGAAGACGTCCACATCGTGATCAAACCGGACAAGGAATGCGTGGTGAACTCGGGCCTGGGCTCCGTGCGTGGAGCCCGCATGGCGGAGATGAGCTATTCACGCGCGCGCAATACGCAGCTGCAACGCCTCACCGATCCCATGGTGTGGCGCTACGGCCAGATGCAGCCGACGAGTTGGGATGACGCGCTCGATCTCGTGGCACGCATCACCGTCGCGGTGATCAACGACATGGGAGAAGACGGCTTGTTCGTCTCCGCCTTTGACCACGGCGGAGCCGGCGGCGGCTACGAAAACACCTGGGGCACCGGCAAGCTCTATTTCGGGGCTATGAAGGTGAAGAACATTCGAATTCATAACCGGCCAGCCTACAATTCGGAGGTCCATGCGACCCGCGACATGGGCGTGGGCGAATTGAACAATTGCTACGAGGATGCGGAACTTGCCGACACGATCGTCGCCGTGGGCACCAATGCGCTGGAAACCCAGACCAACTACTTCCTGAATCATTGGGTCCCAAACCTTCGCGGCACATCGAGTGATAAGAAGAGCGCCGAGTTCGGTTCCGAGGCGATTCAACCGTCGCGCATCATCATCGTCGACCCGCGACGTACCGTCACGGTCAATGCTTGTGAAGTCGAAGCAGGCAAAGATCGCGTGATGCATCTTGCCATCAACCCCGGTACCGACCTCGCATTGTTCAATGCCTGGTTGACCTACATTGCCGAGCAAGGCTGGACCGATAAGGCCTTCATCGCTGCCTCGACCAAGGACTTCGACAAGGTCGTTGCAGCCAACAAGACAAGCTTGGCGGAGGCGGCGCAGATTACCGGCCTCACCGCAGATCAAATTCGCCAGTCAGCCGAATGGATTGCGCAGCCCAAGCAGGGTGGTGCGCGACGCCGAACCATGTTCGCCTACGAGAAGGGGCTGATTTGGGGCAACGACAACTACCGCACCAACGGCGCGCTGGTGAACGTGGCGCTGGCAACCGGAAATATTGGACGACCGGGCGGCGGTTGTGTCCGCATGGGCGGTCACCAGGAAGGCTACTCACGCCCCTCAGATGCTCATGTCGGCCGACCGGCCGCCTACGTTGATCAGCTCCTGATCGAAGGCAAAGGCGGCGTGCATCACATCTGGGGGTGCGACCACTACAAGACCACGCTCAATGCGCTGAAATTCAAGCAGGCCTACAAGAAGCGTACCGACCTCGTGAAAGACGCCATGTCAACCGTGCCCGCCGGTGACCGCCCTGCAATGGTGAGCGCGATTGTGGATGCGATCAAGAAAGGCGGATTGTTCGCGGTCGATGTGGATATCGTGCCGACCAAGATCGGGCAGGCGTGTCATGTTTGGCTGCCGGCGGCGACGTCGGGAGAAGCAAATCTGACCTCGATGAACGGCGAGCGGCGAATGCGGCTCACGGAGCGCTACATGGACCCGCCGGGTCAGGCCATGCCCGATTGTCTGATTGCGGCGCGTATCGCCAATCACATGGAGCGCGTGTTGCGCGAGCAGGGCAAGGCGCAGGTCGCCGACCGGTTCAAGGGTTTCGACTGGAAGACGGAAGAAGACGCCTTCATGGATGGCTACCACAATCACGAGAAGGGCGGGGAGTTCGTGACTTATGCGCGGCTGCGCTCCATGGGCATGAACGGATTCCAGGAGCCGGCTGTCGACTTCAAGGGTGGCAAGATCATCGGAACCAAACGCCTGTTTGCAGACGGCAAGTTCAACAGCAAGGACGGCAAGGCCACCTTCATGGAGACCAAATGGCGTGGCCTCCAGGCACCGGGCAAGGAAGCCGAAAAGAACAAATGGCCGTTCCTCATCAACAATGGGCGCACAAACATCACGTGGCAAAGCGCCTATCTCGATCAGGATAACGAGTTCGTGATGGATCGCTTCCCCTATCCATTCATCCAGATGAATCCGCATGACATGGACGAGCTGAAGATCAAGGAGGGTGATCTGGTCGAGGTCTATAACGATAACGGCTCGACGCAGGCGATGGTCTACCCGACCACGACCGCGAAGCGGAAACAGACGTTCATGCTCTTCGCCAATCCGAATGGCGTGCAAGGCAATGTCGTTTCGCCGGGGGTGAACGAGTTCATCATCCCCAACTACAAGCAGACCTGGGGAGCCATCCGCAAGGTGGCCGATGCGCCTGAAGGCGTGCGCCATCTGACGTTCAAGTCGCAAGAATACGCTATCGGCTAGAGCTGCTGCCATTCATGGTGAGCCCGACTCCTGGCGCGCGACGCGTACCCACGAGACTCCGATGGCATGGCTCGTTTCGGAAGATCAATTAGCAATAGTCGCGGAACTCGAAAATTACCAACCCTGCGCAATGGGAATCGTCGCCTCAGCGATCGTCGAGGACAGATTGACAACCGCCATCAAGGTGCGGCTCTCCCGCTATGAGGTAGTTGCCAAGAGCTTTTTGGATTATCGTGGATCGGCTGGCAATTTTTTCGCAAAGATCGACCTTGGATATTTGCTGGAAATGTATGGACCAGACACACGTAACGATCTTCATATCATTCGAGACATTCGCAACAAATTTGCTCACATTCCGGCAGCTAAAGATTTCGACCATTGGAGGATTGCTGACAAATGCAGCAACCTCAAACTGCCCGATAACGAGAGAGAATTTGGCGGCTAGCCCATGCAACACAGCAGACAGACCCAATCAAAGCCTTCGCCCTAGGTATTGGTCGCAAGCTGGAACCAAGCAAACCGCTGATGCACGTTCATGGTCCGAAAAGCTTCGGCCTCGCTTTCGCCAGCGGGACGCTCTTGAACCTGGCGCTGGTCGCAGCCCAGTTTCTCTATGGCATCCATGCCCATTCGATTGCCCTTATCGCAGACGCGGGCCACAACCTTGGGGACGCGCTCGGCCTCTTGATCGCATGGGGGGCGTACATCCTCGCGCGATGGGAACCCACTGACCGATACACTTACGGCTTTCGCTCGGCATCGATCCTCACGGCGCTCGTGAACGCGGCGATCCTCTTGATCGCCACCGGCGCAATCGTGTGGGAGGCCGTGCGGCGTTTCTCAGAGCCCTCGCCGGTGGCCGCGCCGACAGTAATTGTCGTGGCAGCTATTGCGATAGCCGTGAACCTTGTATCTGCATGGTTGCTGCGAGGAGGCGAGCACGATCTAAACATTCGCGGCGCATTCATCCACCTGCTTGCCGACGCTGCGGTCTCGCTCGGAGTGGTCGCTGCCGGCGGGGTTATTTTCTTGTCGGGCTGGTACTGGGTCGATCCGGTCGTGAGCCTGATCATTTCGGGGGTCATCGTATGGGGTACATGGGATTTGCTGAAAAACGCGGTGAACCTCTCGCTCCAAGCGGTGCCCGCCGCGATCGAACCCGCGGACGTGCTCGAGTATTTGCAGAGGCTCCCCGGCGTTTCGAGCGTCCACGATCTTCATGTTTGGGCGATGAGCACGACGGAAACCGCTTTGACCTGCCATCTTGTGATGCCGTGCGGCACGCCGGGAGACGAGTTCATCAATCAGGTGTGCGAGGAGCTTAATCGGCGCTTTGGGATCGCCCACCCGACCATTCAGATCGAAACGGGCGACCGCGCGTGCCGGTTGGCACCGGCACATGTGGTCTGAGGCGGGATTGCTGCTGGCGATCTTCTTGCTCGCGCAGGTCGCGGGCCGGACTCGATTACGGCTCGGTTATCATTTCTGAATGGGTGGTGGCCGTAAGGAGGCAGATCGCTCTGCGCGCGCGGTACAGCATCACTCGATCCCGGAGCGGCAAGATCCCAAATGTCTCTTGTGGGTCACGGGCTGAAGTATTCACCACGCGCCCAGCACGTCCGCAGTGCCTTCGGGAGAGCCATAACAGCGTGACGCCCTACTCACACTTCGTGCCCACAAAAGCAGACCATCCGCTATCGATCATTTGGCCTCGGAGTTCGGCAAGAGTTTCATCCAATGATCGCTGATTGGGTGCCCGTGCTTCTCAGAACAAGTATCGAGTCTCGGCCCACCGCTCGCCATGAATATGCGGTGAAGGCCTTGATCATTCGCGACTGCGGCAAGCATGGTTTGACTCCGGTTCCAGTGAACGATTCCCCCCTCTGAAACTTCAGCTTTTCCGTATCGACGGGTGCCCTCTTCAAGTATGGACCCGAGCATAGCGTGCTCCTCAGAATCGGAGAGAAACTTGCTGATCCAGATGATCTGTTGGAGGCCCTCCTCTTTGCAGACCTGAAGGACGATCTCCTCGGTGCCAGGAAGCTCGTCGGAAGGCAGTCGATCACCCCGATATATAAGGAGCGTGACATTGTCGTGCCTGGTAGCGAGAGAAGGGGCCGGAACCTTATCCACGGGGCCCCAGGAAAACCCAAAGGGAGCAGGTTGGTCGAATGCAGCGGCGGAAAAATTCAGCAGGCTGGCGATGGCGATCGGTAACAGCGCTTTGCTGCACACTCTTCGACGCTTCCGAAAACGTATAACCATTGTCAACAAATACTTGGCGATCAACTTGAATTCCCGAAGCACCGCGCGGCCCCCTGCGCCAGGCACATTCAAGGAGCGGTCAAGACAGGGACCGATATGATCGTGGATTAAGGCTTTTTTGGCATTCTCAATCGCGCTCTCTACGGCCTGGAGTTGCTGGGCAAGTTGACGGCACCGCCAGCCTTTTCGAGCATTTCGATGATCATGTGGAGATGGCCCTCCGCACGTTTGAGGCGCTTGATAGTCGCAGGATGACGGTCATGTGACATGTTTCTCCCATGCGGGTGGAGAGGGTCGCCCCCATCCCCTCGACATCCCCTCGCGGGGATATCCTCGGCGACGTGACTTTCATACAACTCCGAGGCAAATATGCAGTATCCTCCAGGGAGGATAGAGAAAGGCGCTTGACTTATTGCAATATCGCGCGTTAGTCGCCAAATGTCGTCCGGCCCAGCTTGGGGCCTCCGATGATCAGGTTCTAACCCTTACGTAGAGCAGATGGGCAGTACTACCTTGGATGACGTCGCTCGCACGGCTAGGGCCGGGCTCGCGTCATCCCGACATATCGAGATCGTTCGCGGCAGCAACGGCCGCGTGAGGGTTCACGGTCCCACCTAAGCGGCCGTCTAGCGCTCACCGACCCGCCGCGACCAGCGGAAGTGGAGGTGAGCGATGGCCACCAAACTCGCAAAACTTTTTCAGCTTCAGGTGTCGGCCCCGATGGCTGCAACGCTGCGGCCAAGGGCCGTGCTGCGGCATGGCCATCATCCTAATGCTCGTGCCGCCCCGGCAGGCCGGCGCAACTCGCGTCCGGTGCTTGTATGCCAGTGGTACCCAGCTTCGGCCGATGGCCGGCTGGAATGCCGTTGGCATCTTGAGCCCCAGGAAGGCAGTTCGGACGAGACCGTATGGGAAGGCCCTAGGTTGAGCAAAACGCGTTCGCGGCGGCACACGACGCCGCGGCGCCGTCGCTCGAGATGTGGCTATTCGACAACAGACAACCGCAATGCTTCTGGAACTCGCAAAACTTCATCTTTGTGGGTCAACCATTCGGTATTTTTCAATCGTGTCCGGGTTCGAGAAAACACGTGCGGGTGTTGAAAAGGCTCTTTTTCGTTGTCGTGCTGATAGCGAGCGGTCGAGCAATTGCCGCCGACGGGCTGGTCGTTATGTCGCAAGCGGTTCCCTACGGGATCCCCTACAACTGGACGGGTTTCTATTTCGGCGGCAATGTCGGTTACGGCTTCGGCAAGTCTCAAACCAATGCCTTGTTCAGCGACGCAGGCATGGGCACTCCCCTGTTTGCGACCGATACCTCGACGCATTTTGCCGGCGCGATCGTTGGCGGCCAGACCGGGTTTAATCGGCAATCGGGCCCTTGGCTTGCGGGGCTCGAAGCGGACATCCAGAGCACGCGCCAGCGCGCGACGAAGACCTATGTCTGTCCCGGCGCAAGCTGCAATTCCACCATCACTGGCCTGGACGTGCCGGTCGCACACAGCCATGAATTGGACTGGTTCGGAACAGTGCGCGCGCGCTTCGGTGCGACTGTCATGTCTGACGTACTGTTGTATGCAACCGGCGGCTATGCGATTGCCGGAATCTCGCACGTTGGCACCATCTCCGGGTCGAGTCTCGTCCCACTGCTTGATGCGAACGCCAATCCGGTCCTAGACGACAACGGCAATCCAGTCAGCACGATCGGCACCAACTCGGCGAGCTTTCTCAATCATACGAGAAGGTCGGGCTGGGTGGCTGGCGGCGGCATGGAAGCACGCCTGACGGGGAATGTGACCGCCAAGGTCGAATATCTCCACATGGATTTCGGCAGCGACTCCATCAATGCGAGCAACCCCATGAATGGGACGCCGATCGCGCTCGGCCTCAATTCCCGCATTACGGATGACATCGTGCGGGTCGGCCTCAACTACAAACCTGGTCCAAATGACTTGCAAAATGAACCCGACAACCGGCCCAGGCTGTTCGACAGGTCTCGAATGATCTCGAAGGCGCGCGTCGAGGAGCCCCCGGCGGCGCTAATCAATTGGACCGGGTTTTATTTCGGTAGCCATTTCGGTTATGCGACGGGTTATTCCCTCTGGAATGCGACGGAGCCGGGGATGACCGTCCCGGCGCTGGCAGGCTCGCTCGATTTCTTCAAAGCATTCGACGGTTTCAAAGGGACGGGAAGCTACTACCTCGGGTTCCAAGGCGGCTACAATTATATGTTTCCATCCCGTCTTTTGATTGGCATTGAGGCCGACGCATCCTTTCCTAGCAAGGTTCAGGGCATCCAGACGATTTCCTCGCCGCTGATCGGCATCGCGACCTACGAGGAAATGGTGCAATGGTCGAGCACAGTGCGCGGCCGCATCGGTTACGCGCCGGGCCACTGGCTCATCTATGCGACCGGCGGGTTGGCCTGGACCGCCGACCAATTCACCCGCACCCAGATCAACGCTGCAACTGATCGGTCGAGCAGCGCTCCCGCTCCCGGAAGTGTCGAGCCCAAGTTCATTGTGGGACGGCGGGGTTGGGCAGCCGGAGGAGGGATCGAGCTTGCACTGCGTTCGAACTGGACTGCGCGACTCGAATATCTCTACACGCAATTCGGAACGCGAAACGTTTATTTCCCCGACTCTACGCAGGGTTTTGATTCCAATCTCACGGTTCAAAGCGTTCGTTTGGGCTTCAACTATGGGATTGGCGGCAGGGACGTCGATCCGCAGATTTTCACCAAAGGATTCTCCGCGCTTGATCTGGATTGGTTCGCCTTGCACGCGCAAACCACCTTCGTCAACCAATATGCTGGTCCGTTTCATGCGCCCTACCACGGCCCGAACAGTCTCGATTCCAACCACGGCCGGGAGACCTGGGACACCACCTTCTATGCCGGTCTTCGGCTGTGGGAGGGCGCTGAGCTGTGGGTTAACCCCGAGATCGATCAGGGATTTGGGCTCAGCGCTACGCTCGGCATCGCGGGCTTCACCAGCGGTGAAGCTTACAAGGTCGGCTTATCCGTCCCTTATGCGCGCATCCCGCGGATGTTTGTGCGGCAGACAATCGACCTTGGCGGCGAAACGGAAAAGGTTCAGCCCGGCATCAACCAGTTTGCAGGATCGCAGACCTCCAATCGGCTGGTGATTACTGTTGGCAAGTTCAGCGTCTCTGACATCTTCGACACCCTCAATTATGCCCACGACCCGCGCAACGATTTCCTCAACTGGGCGCTCGTCGATGCCGGGACCTTCGATTACGCCGCTGACGCGTGGGGTTATACCTATGGCATGGCCGTCGAATGGTATCAGGGCGATTGGACAATACGTGGGGGCTTGTTCGATCTTTCGGTCGTCCCGAACAGCACCGATCTCGACCCGCATTTTGCGCAAGTCCAGTGGGTTGGCGAAATCGAGCGTCGCTATTCACTCGTGGGCCAGCCCGGCAGGATGCTGGTCAATGGATATCTCACCCGCGGCCGCATGGGACGCTTCCAGGACGCCATCGACCTCGCGCAAATCACGGGCACGCCGGCCGATATAACCGCCGTACGCCGCTACACCAGCCGAACCGGGTTGAATATCGGTTGGGAGCAGCAGCTCGTCCCCAACGTGGGCCTCTTCGCCAAAGCCGGTGTGGCGAACGGGCAGATCGAGCCCTACGAGTTCACCGATGTAGACCAAACTGTTGCGGCAGGGCTCTCGCTCAAAGGCAAGCTGTGGGGACGCGAGGGCGACACCTTCGGCCTCGCTGCTATCAATAATGCAATATCGGGGGTACACCAGGCCTTTCTTAATGCTGGAGGTCTGGGGATCCTTGTCGGCGACGGCATCCTTCCGCATCCCGGCCGCGAGAGGATCATCGAGACCTATTACGGCCTCCCCATTTTCGGGTGGCGCCTGACGCTCGATTATCAGTACATCACGAACCCCGCATACAACCGCGACCGCGGACCGGTCTCGGTCGTAGGCACGCGCATACACGCACAGTTTTAGCTAAGAAGCTTCGCGTGAACCCCAACGAAAACCGCTTTGACCTGCCATCTTGTGATGCCGTGCGGCACGCCGGGAGACGAGTTTATCAATCAGGTATGCGAGGAGCTTCATCGGCGGTTTGGGATCGCCCACCCGACCATTCAGATCGAAACTGGCGACCAAGCCTGCCGGTTGGCACCGGCACATGTGGTCTGAGGCGAGATTGAAATAGTTTCCCGTGTTGCCCGTCTGCCGCAGTTGAATCTACTGGGCTTCGGGCATAATGGAGCGGGGGAGAGCATTTGCCAGCCCATGATGCTCGTGCGGCCAGTGCAACGTCTTCGCGCATTTCTGCTGGCGATCTTCGTGGTCGCGCAGATCGCGGGTGTTGTCCCCTTGCTCTATGACCACACCTTGAATGTGTATGAGACGACGCCAGTCGCTGCACACAAGCATCCACATGTCGCACCGACGGCCGCCCATCCCGATGCCGACCACCACCACGGAGCACTCGATCTGCATGATCAGTGCTGTACGCTGCACATGCTCGCCGCTCCGCTCCCACAAGCTAGCGGGGTTGCTAGGGTTGACTTTGCCAGCGTGCCTATATTCGCAGTCGAGTTGACTGCGCTTTCCGGCAGCAATCCCGCCGTTCTCGACCGTCCGCCGAAGCCTCTGCCTCTGACCTGAACCGTTGCGCATCCGCCAACGCGGCAATGCGCGCGCTTTGGACCCGAGGCATGAGGATTTCATGTGCCCAAATCTATGGGCGCTGTGCGCCGGACTTGCCCCTGCACTGCCAACTTTACGCGCTCCGCTGCGCTGTAGCGTGTACGCGCTTGCGCTTCTGCTTTCCTGTATCTCGCCGGAAGCCTGGGCACGCAAGGCTCACGAGCCCGAGGTAGATACTGAGCACCTGTTCGGTTTCACCATTGGGAGCGACATAGGTGAGAAGGGTGAAAAGGAGCTCGAGAACGAGACGAATACCCGGACAGGGAAGAATGGGGGCACCTACGCGGCGGTGTTCGATCAGTTAGAGGCAAAATACACGGTTGCGCAAAACTTCCGGATCGCTGCGGCTGCGGTGTTCGCGTATCACAACATCAGTGGCGTCCCCGATATTGAGGACCTTCACCGTGGAGCATTTCAAGGTGCATCGGTCGATGCGCGTATTCGCTTGCTTGACCGGGAGCGATCCTCCTTCGGGTTCACGGTTTCCCTAGAGCCGCACTGGAACCGGATTGATGATACGACCGGAGAGCGGGTTCAAAACTACGGCGGCACGGTGACGCTGGCCTTCGATAAAGAGGTTGTTGCGCGCCGGTTATATGCAGCCGTCAATGTGCTCTACGAGCCGGAGGTAACGCATTTTCTGGACGCCGATACATGGATGCGTCAGTCAACGCTTGGTATCTCCGGCGCGCTCGCTATGCAGATCACGGGTGGAGCGTTCATCGGCGGTGAGCTTGTCTACCGCCGGCTGTACGATGACCTTGGCTTCAACAGTTTTGCGGGGCACGCGCTCTTCACCGGTCCGACGGCCTACGCGAAGTTGTCAGAGCATTGGTGGGTATCATTGGCATGGAATATACAAGTGCGGGGACATGCGGCAGACCAGCCGGGCGCACTTGATCTTGTAAACTTCGAGCGGCACCGGGCTCTGTTTCGGGTCGGTTATCATTTCTGATTGCCTGTTGAGTGACAACCGCGCGCGAAGTGCCGGGAAGCTAGCCAGCGCGGGAAGGTGAAACATGCCCCGGAAGGGGGACCAGCAGCATAAATCATTCGCAGTGATTGCAGCCCTGCTCCTGTCCCCAAGCCTCAAGACCTTCGCGGACAAGGAATCCAAGCGATGGTGAAGTACTCGATCCGAAATGCATCTCGAACCAGTACAGCGCGGTTTGCAGGGGAGAGCGCGCTTTGATCACGGACGGTCATCTCAATCCCCGAAAATGCAAGACGAAAAGGCAATTGAAGGCGCGAACGAGCGCATTCTCGCGTTCGTTCGAGCGTCTCTGTGGCAGAACAAGACAAGCAGAGCGCCGTTGGCTCCGTGCGCCCCACTTGTATGCGAGGGCGACGGGCATCTTGCTTCTCGTGCTCCCATCTGCGATCCGCGCTATGCCCGTCGGAAAGTGAACTGCTTCGTACAGGCCAGGTCCTCCTCGCGCCTAGAGTTCTGAAGCGGTAGGGGCAGTGGCGGCAGTTCGATTTGAATGTTGTTCGTATTAACCGGCGGCGTCGATGCATTTTTCGTAACGACTTGGGGTGCCACGATGAGAAGCATAACCATCAGCAACTGGATCAGCAGGAAGGGTATGGCGCCCCAATAGATTTGAGTGGTGCGAACCGAGCTGGGAGTGACGCTCCTGACGTTGTAGAGCGCAATGCCGAACGGTGGATGCATGAAGGAGGTTTGCAAATTCACTGCCAGCAGAACCGTCAGCCAGACCATGTCAATGCCCATTTTGCGGGCGATCGGCTCGATGAGCGGAAGAACGATGAACGCGATCTCGAAGAAATCGAGGAAGAATGCCAGAAGGAAGATCGCGACATTGATGAAGATAATGAATCCGACCTGCCCCGCTGGAATGAGTTTGAATAGAGACTCGACCCAGAGGTGACCGTTCAGCCCTCGGAAGACCAGCGTGAAGAACGAAGCTCCCAACAGAAGAAAAATAATGCACGAGACCAGAATGCCAGTAACATCCATGGTCTGCCTCAGGTTTCGACCGTTGAGCTTGCCTTTCGCGAGTCCAAGCAGCAATGCTCCCGTCACGCCGATTGCGCCGCCCTCGCTTGGGGTTGCCACACCGAAATAGATCGATGCCAAGACCAGCAAGACGAGGCCGAGGGGTAGTCCTGCAGCAAGGACGGCCTGCAACCAAACCTTCGGTCTTGTCCAGACTTGGCCCGCGGGCGTCATCGCGGGTGGCGCGAGTTTCGGATTCCGCCAGGTAACGAAGAACACGTAAGCGAGATAAGCACAGATCAGCAGTGTGCTCGGAAGCAACGCTCCCCGGTAGATATCAATAAGCGAAACATCGAGCTGCTCGGCTAGAACGATGAGCACCAGACTTGGCGGAATGATCTGAGCAAGCGTGCCGGCGGCAGCAATAACGCCTGTCGCCAAGCGTGCGTCATAGCCGGTCCGCAGCATCACCGGCAGCGCGATTAACCCCATCGCGATCACCGACGCCGAAACGAATCCGGTGATCGCGGAAAGCGCTGCGCCGACGACAATGGCGGTGTAGGCGAGCCCGCCGGGCGTGCGGCCGAACAACCGGTTCAGCGCAACGAACATATCTTCGGCGATTCCCGTCCGCTCCAGAAGCATCCCCATGAACACCAAGAGCGGAATTGCCAGCAGGTTGTCGTTGTTGAACACCCCCTGGATGCGAAACTCCATCGCTTCGAGAAACGGGGTATCGAAACTGCCTGTGAGAATCCCGACAATTCCAAACGCCCCTGCGACGGCGGCAAGCGAGAATGCAACCGGAAAGCCGGCGAAGAGTGTGATAACCAAACAAGCGAACATGGCTGGAGGCAGCCACTCAGCCATGATCGCCCCCTTCAATGAGCTGGCGGCGGTGCACCGGTCGGTGGAACACGCCCCTGAGGGACGCGACGCAACGAATGGCTTCCGCGACTCCCTGCAATCCCAGGAGGAAGAATCCTAACGGGATGAACCCTTTGATGATCCAAGCGGGAATCTCACTCATGCTCTCGCGCGTGGAACGAGTCTCGCCTCCCAGAAAAGAACTCAGAAACTGCGCCCAACTCACCCACACCATGGCGATGCAGACCGGAAGCAACACAAGCACGATGCCAAAAAGATCGAGTTAGGCCAGGCCGCGTTCCCCCAAACGGTTGGCCAAGACATCGATGCGGACGTGCTCGTCACGTTTGAAGGTGTATGCCGACATGAGCAGCACCACGGCGGCGTAAAACTGCCACTGCAGATCGAACGCCGATGGCCACGCCATGGAAAAGAATTTCCGTGCGAAGGCATTCCCCGCGATCACCAAGGCATTCGCGAGCAGCCCCCAACGGACAATGTGCGCTGTCCCCTCGCTGAGGCGGTCGATCCCTTCCGCTAGTCGAAGAAGCATCCGCATTACGTTGCTTCGGCGCCTAGTCTGATCGCAGGTCGAATTAGTGCAGTCGTGCCGGAAGGTTGAGCGCGCTCATCATGCGAGCCAGCCTGTTGCAACTGTGACAAGTAGGATGACACCGAGCACGCCACGGTAGATGACGAACGGCCAGGCAGAGAAGCGCTCTAGCACTCGCATCAGGCCCCAGATGGCGACAAATGCCGAGACAGAGGCGAGCACCAGGCCGAGAGCGAGGACGGACGACCCATGCGGTTCGAGTTGAGCGTTCCAAAGCTTCCACAACTCCTTGAACCCGGCCAAGGCAATGGCCGGCAGTCCAAGAAGAAATGAGAATCGAGCCGCTTCGTCTCTCTTAAGGCCCAGTGCGAGGCTGCGGTCAAAGTGGAGCCCGAACGCGACACGCCGGGGATCAATGCGCCAACCTGGGCGATGCCGACAATCGCCGCATCGGCAAAGGATACATCGTCGATGGTGCGCTTGTGGCGAGCGCAAACTTCTGCAACTCCAAGAAGGATGGCCATCACGACACAGGCCCAGCCGACCACGCTGATACTGCGCAAAGGTGAGTTAGAGGCGTTCAACGTCCCGGCCAGCGCCAAACCGGCGACGCCAATCGGAATTGTTCCAAACGCGATCCAGATGGAAAACCGCAAATGCCGGTCGTCGAATTGCCAGCGCGCGACCGCGCGCAAGGAGTTGGCGGTAAGCTCCCTAACATCGCTCCAGAAATAGCTCACCACAGCGGCGAGTGCGCCAAGCTGCATGGCAGCAGAAAAGCCGGAGCCCGGGTCTTGCCAGCCGAGCAATGCCGGCATCACTCGCATGTGAGCCGTCGACAATATCGGCAACAATTCGGTAATCCCCTGCACCACGCCCAATACCGCGACCTTGGCATAGCCCAACGTCACGAAGCCGGTGTCGAAACCGTGAGTGCAAATGTCGGCCATTTGTATTCAGTCTGGGCGCCCGGACTGGGAGGACAATTCGTGCAGCATCGACTGTGCTCTTTGGGCCGCGCGACCGGCTACGGAGCACTCAAGAACTAGAACTGTCCGCGCAACATTCCTCGCCTTCCCAAGCCTCTCGGCCTTCGCGGATAACAAACCAAACGATGGCAAGCGAACCCACGGCGTCCACCCACCAAGCCTCCACGAGGAGCTGCGCTACGAGGGCGATTACGACAACAAGGGCGAGCCAACCACACGTTATGCTCTCGACCGCGTCGGTCCGCAGCGCGCGGCTGCCAAGTGCGCGAGCGACCTGCAGTTTGCGTCGCGAAAGCAAGTACATGATCGGGATGGCGAGCACGCTGACGATGAGACCCGGCAACGAGAACTCCGCACTTTGCTGCACCCATAATTTCCAACCGGCGCTTCCGACGACATACGCGGCTAATGCGAACAGCAAGGCGCCTCCGATGCGAGAAGCTGCTTTCTCCACCTGCTCTCCAAATGACACGCCATGTTGAAGCTCGACCTTAAGGCACCACACGAGAACAGCTGCCGAGATCAGCTCTATCAAGCTATCGATGCCGAATGCCGTAAGGGTAAGGCTACCGGCAGCTATGCCGAAGCCAATCGCCACCGCGGCTTCGATTGCCATCCACACGAGCGTGACGTACTCGAGTTGAAACGCCTGCAGGATCAGCGCAGGCCGGTCGTTCGTCGCTTTGGCTGGACTGGCCACACCAACAACCGTCTAGAAGTTGTATTCCAACCGAAACAGCGCCTGATGGTGGGTGAAGTTTGTGAGATCGAGTGATCCTGGAACATCAATCGCGTGCCCCACAGCTTGGATGCCCCAGGCCCCTGAAATGGCCAAGGTCTTTGAAAACCGCACGAACATCGTTGGACCGACGAACAAGGCTTGGCCGGCGAAGGCATCGAAGCCGACACTGTCGTACTTGCGCAGGTAGCGAGCCTCGGCTCCCACAAAGACACCAGACCGGACCTGCATCGTGACCGACGCAAGAACACCAACTGTTGCCTCTCGCTGCCACAGACCGGTCTCACGCGAGCGCGTCCCTTCCGGGTCATAGGTTAGGTTGAGGGCACCAAAGACGCGCTCTTTGATGAACTCGCGATCCACGACAATCAACAGCTCGCCGCCATAATTGTTGACCGGCTCGCCGCTCGTCTCATCGACACGGCCCCAATGCGGCTCGGCGCCGATGGTGAGCGCGAACGGGGCGTGCTCCCGATCGAGTAACCGATACCTGAATTCCGTCACCAGGCCGTCGAACCGCCCGTGCCGCCGATCGTCAAGGTCGCTCACCCCGGAGATATTGTGAAAGGCAACGGGGACACCGATCTCCAATCGAAAGTTTCGAATGGGAACAAACTCCGCCCTGAGTTGATCGGAAAAAGCGGCATAGGAACCCTCGCCCTTGCCGAACCGGGCGATTGTTTGGTGTTCGATCTCCTTCTCGCCCAGCGTGCCCACATCGGCGCCGGCGGTGAACCCGAAGATAAACTGGGTATCGACCTCTTTTTCGCCCTCCTTCGCATGGGCGACAATCACCGGCGGCGCGAGCAGGCCCAGCAGGATGGCAAGCCATTTTCTTGCGTTCATGGGTCCTTTAATACATCCTCTACTGACTAGAGGATCAAGGGGTAAGGCTATGGCCTTGCATGGTGTGTCCATTGGTGTGGCTTCCACGCAAAGCGGGGTCAGGGTACCAACGATCCGCTATTACGAGCAGATAGGGCTCCTTCCGAAGCTGGCGCGCACGAAAAACAACCGACGACTTTACAGCTCTGCCGACCTGCATCGGCTTATTTTCATACGCCGCGCCCGCGAGTTGGGCTTTCACATCGAGGCAATCCGGGCCTTGCTGACCCTGCAAGATGATCCGGATCAGTCGTGCAGGGCGGCAGATACGATTGCGCGCGCTCGGCTTGCTGAGATTAAGCAGCGGATTGACAGCCTCAGCGCGTTGAAAGCCGAACTAGAACGAATGGTCGCTGCTTGCTCGCTTGGGCGGATTGCCGACTGCCGCGTGATCGCGGCCCTGGCCGCTGAGGTCGATGGTCCGGCCGGGCATCGCTGATGACCCTGCCGCTCGCGCCCGCACGCTTTCGCGTATTCTGCGCAGCGTATGGCCGGTTTGGGTCAATTGCACGCATTACCGCGCCGCAGCATTGCTGTCCGGTCCACCCCAATAAGCAGACCCCGACAGGACGGGTTGAATGCGACGCTGTGTGCCAGAAGCTGCCGTGAGCAGGTGCAGCGACATGCGTGTTCAGAAGCCGGGCTTACTCGATCACCTCGTCGGCGAGCGCGAGAAGCTTATCAGGAATGGTCACACCAAGCTCCTTCGCGGTCTTGACGTTGATGACCAGGTCGAATTTGGTCGGCTGCATGATCGGCAGGTCGCCGGGCCTTTCTCCCTTGAGTATCCTACCGACGTATACCCCGACGAGCTGCCATCGCTACAATCTGCTCGCGTCGCCTGATGAAGAAAGAGTCATTACCAATCAGGAGCGCACCGAGCCGTTGTTGGACGAAGGTTGCAAATGCAGCGTCGAGATCACTGTCGGTACTGGCGCTTAGAATGTGAAGCTCCATGCGAAGCGCACGTGTCGCCTCTTGCAAGTCTTTCGTCTCGGCCGTGGCACCTGGATTGGTGGGATTGATGAGGACACCAACCGCGGCGACATTGGGGACAAGCTGGCGTAGCAGTTCCAGTCGTTTCGCCCCCAGCTCGGTGAGCAACAGCATCACGCCCGTGATATTGCCGCCCGGCCGGTTGAGGCTGGTGACGAGACCGGAATTGACCGGGTCGAGATCGCCCGCGACAAAGACGATAGGGATTGTCGTGGTTGCGGCCTTTGCCGCAAGTGGAGAAGCTCCGCCGCCGGTTGCAGCGATCACCGAGACGCGACGACCGACAAGATCGGCGGCCAGCGCGGGTAGTCGATCGTAGTGCAGCTCCGCCCAGCGGTACTCGACCGCGACATTCCTGCCCTCGACATAGCCAGCTTCGTAGAGGCCCTTTTGAAAGGCAGCCACAACGCTCGCGGACTCCTTGGGCGACCTTGCGCCCAGCCATCCGACGACCGGCGTCGCCGGCTGCTGCGCACGCGCCGCGAGCGGCCATGTCACCGCACCGCCGAGCGCGACGATGAATTCGCGTCGTTTCATTTCGATCACCTGGCCGGCGTTAGCGGGTGCTGTCGTCGCCTCTCGTCCTCTCACGAAAGGGTAGCCACTTCTCGCTACGGCAGGAGACTGCTGCCTGCGGGATTTCACTTCGGCCTATGTCGGTTGAGGGTCATAAGCCTCGGAGGCGATTGGGGCCGGGGGCCAGTCTATGTCCGCAGTGCCTCCAATCGCGTCGAAATTTTGTGCCACAGCATCAACAGCCGACATGGTGCCGGTGGTCTGAGCGGAAGAAGCCGCGTAATGAATTAATGGAGCTACTTCCGGCCAACCCCTCCGATTGACAGCTCGGCGCTCATCTCCCTATGCTGTGCACTGAATCTTCACGAGGCGAGGAAGCCGGTGAGACCCCGGCGCGGTCGCGCCACTGTAATCGACCCATGCAGTAGGCTCATGGGCGAGAGTCAGACCCCCTTCGTGTTAGATGTCGGTCGAAAGGGACGCGCTATCCCAGGAGAATGATATGACATACGCAACGTTTGCGCCGACCTTACCGGCGGCCCCAATACCACTTCGCGAATTGCTCCCCTGGGCGATTTTCGCGGGCCTTATTCTCATGTTGGCAATTTATTTCATCGGTGCCGAAGAAGGCGCTACTTCTCTCATCAGTGGCATGTACGTGCACGAGTTCGTGCATGACGGAAGGCATCTGCTGGGCTTTCCCTGCCACTGAGCGAAGCCGTTCCACATGGTCGCGACTCTTCTCGTTCGCGGGATACTTGCGGGCATCGTCGCCGGCTTGCTCTGCTTCGGCTTTTTGAAGCTGTACGGCGAGCCGCAAGTTGATCGTGCGATCGCGTTTGAAGCGCAGTTGGACGAAGGCAAAGCCGCGGCCGACAAGGCCAAGGGCATGGACATGTCCGAACATGAACAGCCAGAACTTGTCAGCCGCGCAGTTCAGGCAGGCATTGGCTTGTTTGTCGGCGTGGTCGTGTACTCCACGGCGTTTGGCGGGCTGTTCGCTTTGGCGTTCGCCTTCGTTTACGGGCGGGCCACGGGAGCGTTGACGCCGCAAGCCCTATCGGCGCTAATGGCGGCAACGGGCTTTGTCGCGATTTATCTCGTGCCGAACCTGAAATACCCGGCCAATCCGCCCTCGGGCGGAGACCCTGAAACAATCGGGATACGCACAGCCCTCTACTTCATCATGATCGCGATCTCTTTCGCGGCTATGGTCGGATCGATTGGGCTAAGGCGCTACCTCCTACCTCGATACGGGGAGTGGAACGCCACGCTGCTCGTGGCTGGAACCTACCTTGCCTTGGTGGTGATAGCGGGACTTTTGCTTCCCGCTGTCAACGAAGTTCCGGCGCAATTTCCTGCCGTGGTGCTGTGGAAGTTCCGGATCGCATCCATTGGGGCTCAAGTCATCATGTGGGCTACCATAGGCTTGCTTTTCGGTGCCTTGACCCAGTGGGCCTCGACGGCGAGCAGCATGCGGAGATAACTCAGAGCTGCGGTTGAAGCACAGCCGGCAGCCGGTAGTGCAAACATGACCGCGCGTCTGACCCTGATCTGTCACGCAGCAAGGAAGCCGTCACACACTACCCACCTCCGAGACATATCGAGTTTTGTAACGATCCTGCGTGAGCGGCACCCGTTTGAGGGCCGCTCATTGCAGGTGATGGGTGCCATAAAACGACGCGGCGTTCTGACCGCCGATCTGTGTAGCGTCAATCACGTTACCGAGGTCGCCCGTGAGTTTATCGTCAGGCGATGAGGGTCCTGTGTGTGCCGAAAACCTCATCCGTTTGATCTGGTGACCGAATCGCTTAACGTCGGCGACAATGGTCGCCCTGATATTCCTACTATTGAACCTGGCCGCCTCGATCTTCAAGCCCAAGAGCCGACTTGAAGCGGAGAATGCCGCTCTCCGGCATCAGCTAACCGTGTTACAGCGCAAGATGCGCGGTCGTATCGGCACAACTGGCAGCCGACCGGGAAAATGAGGCACCAAAAATCCGCGTTCGAGACTAGGGGCCGGAATGGCACTTCTGTTGCCAAATTTGTGAGACGGAGACTAAGCCATCTGCTCGAAATACCGCGGTGCGGCGCGTTTCGAGGCGTCTTGGCAAGTTGGCCAGTGGAGCGTGGCTGGCTGACGAGGCAGTCAACCGCGAACCTGTCTCCGCAGGCAGATTCCCTGCTAACAGGGAAATTAACAGGGAATTTTGTTTGAAACCGGCCCTTCTCGGCGATTTCGGCGCCCAGTCAGCGAGTAAATTCAAAGACATCCAGCCGAATTCCCTACGCAACAGAACAGGGAATTTTTCGAGGCATAACAGGGAAAAATCTCGCGCTAACAGGGAATTTGCACCCTGCGGATTGCGGTCCGGGAAATGCACCGAGTTCTTCACTGCGCTGCGCGATTTGCCAGCGTTGCGCGCATGTCGCTATCCTGGTGCGCACGTCAGCGCGCCGGAGTTTGGCTATACCGCCCGACGCGCCGGCACGTATGCCTTCGAGCCCCCATTCTAACCGGTTGCCGGCAACCAAGAGGAGACATCGTGATTAAATTTCCGCGACGTGAAATGTGAGGGCGATGCTACGAGGTGTGCTTGCGGACCCAAAGCATTCATGCCGCGGCCGGGCTTGAGAGGTTGGCCGGGCGGGTCCTTCCCCCGTTCCATAATCTGTCATTACGCGAATCTGCATTCGGGTGCCCTGACCCGGGTACTCCACCCGGTCAGTTGAATCACCTTGCGACCACCCCATATCGTTGCATGATTCCTTCGCGATTAACGGGAACTCGTGCCATGACAGCGAATCCGGCGATAGCCGCGCTCAACAGAAGAAATAAGGACTTTTGGCAGGACGAAAAGTGTCAAATGGATAGGCGAATGGCCGATGATGCCGTTCGCGAGTGTGCGCTCGAAGTGATTTATGGCGAACTTTGCAGGCGCCTACCGACCCATTATCAATCATCGATCGAGTCTGCGCTTGCAGATGCGGAGCGCGCGAAACATCGGTTTTTGAGCCAACAGGCACGCATGGGCGGAAAAGCCGGCAAGGCCGATCGCCTAAACGAATTGATCAGGGAAATCGTTCAGCGGCGACCAACAGTTACGGCACCCGAATTACTGGAATTGCTGCACGGACGAAAGGGAGCAGGAACAATCGAGGACATTGACGAGGAGGCGATTTGGTTCACCACCCGTGATGGGGGCTCAAAGAGGGCCACAATTTCAGGATTGAAGGACCGGCTCTCGAGGGCCAAACGAGACCTGAACTCGCGCTAACCGGCTCGCGCTAACCGATCGATTAGTACGTCGCCTTTGTATGCGCGCCGACTTGTGGCGCGACTGCAGAGGAGACGAGAATGAACTCACCGCCGTTCCAGGCCTCGGGCAACGCCCGCCCGCGCCTTAGAAATTTTCGCCCTGATTTGCTCGTTGAATGGGTGTCAACCCGCACTCTCAGATGCAATCCGGGCCCGCGTGAGCACACCGACCGGCAAGTCAAGCAGATCGGCTGGAGCATCAGCACCTTCGGCTTCCTGGTGCCGATTTTGGTCGACAACAATGGCGACGTTCTCGCCGGGGTCGCGCGCCTGCGCGCAGCCGAAAAAATCGGCATGCCTGAAGTGCCCGTCGTCCGCGTTACGCACCTGACGGAAGCAGAAAAGCGCGCATTCAAAATCGCCGATAATCGCCTGACCGAGCATGCAAAATGGAATGATCGGCTGTTGGCCGAGACCCTGAAAGACCTATCCGCGCTGGACCTCGACTTCAGTCTCGAAGTTACTGGCTTTTCCACTGCGGAAATCGACCTGCGAATTGAGGGGCTGTCTACGACTGCCGCTGACGAGCCCGACCCTGCCGACCAAGTTCCGGAACCTGTCGGTCAGGTTCCCGTGAGCACTTTGGGCGATACGTTGCAGTTGGGCCGGCACCGACTTCTCTGCGGCAATGCCCTTGAGCTGCGTGCATTTGAGGACCTGATGCAAGGCGCGCAAGCCGCCATGGTGTTCATCGACCCGCCCTACAACGTACCCATCGATGGTCATGTGAGCGGCCTCGGTACTATTCACCATCGCGAATTTGCCATGGCCTCGGGAGAGATGAGTGCACCCCAGTACACATCCTTTCTGGCTCTTGTGCTCACTGCGCTCGCGCGTCACAGCGTGGATGGCGCAATTCTTTTTTCCTGCATGGACTGGCGTCATCTCGGAGAATTGCTGGCCGCGGGGAAGATGAGCAATCTGGAGCTCAAAAACATCTGTGTTTGGGTGAAGCACAATGCTGGCATGGGTTCGTTGTATCGAAGCCAGTACGAGAACATCGCGGTCTTCAAAGCCGGCGGGGGCCCCCATCGCAACAACATTGAGCTTGGACGTCATGGGCGGCACCGCTCCAACGTATGGTCCTACCCCTCAATCAACAATTTCGGGCGGGCCGCCGAGGAAGGGCATTTGCTTGCCCTTCACCCCACGGTAAAGCCCGTGCGCCTTGCGGCGGACGCCATTTTAGACTGCTCAGCGCACGGTGACATTGTTCTCGACAGCTTTCTCGGCAGCGGCACGACGTTGATTGCCGCCGAGCGCACCGGGCGCCGCTGCTACGGCATGGAAATCGATCCGCTTTACGTTGATACCGCCGTTCGACGCTGGCAAGCCTATACCGGCGACTACGCCGTCCATGCGGTCTCCGGCAAGCGCTTCGATGCAATCGCCGCCGAAAAGGGGTCGCGTCATGATTGACGGAGGCGATTCCAATCCGGCGGACAAGGTGGGCTATCGCAAGCCGCCCAAGCACACGCAATTCGCCAGGGGCAAATCCGGGAATCCCAATGGCCGCCCGAAGGGCTCAAGAAACTTCGCAACCGTAATCCAGGCTGAGCTGAAACGGCGTGTCCCTGTCACAGAAGACGGAAAGCGTAAAAAGATTACCAAGCGCGAAGCGGTCGCGAAACAATTGGTCAACAAGGCCGCGGCGGGCGACTCCAAGGCCATCCCCGTTCTTCTGAATGAGACCCGCGCCTACGAAACCGCGGCCGCCGTTGACGTCTCATCAGCTGAAGTCACCACCTCAGAAGACCAAGCGGTGATGGAGAGCATTGTGAGGCGAATCCGGGAGGCTGCGAACACAGTCAGCTCAACAGCTTCATCTGAGCGAACTACTGCAAACCGCTCCGATCCGAATCATCCTCCCGAAGAAGATGGGATTCCCCAATGACCCTTTCGCAAGCCGAATACACCTTCATCCTGCGCCAGGACTTCATGAGCTTCATCGAGCGATCGTTCTATGAGCTCAATCCTCAAACGCCGTTCATCACCGGTCCCCACATCGAATTGATGGCATCTAAGTTGGAGGCCTGCCGGCAAGGTAAAATCAGGCGGCTGGCCATCCTTGTGCCGCCACGGCACCTCAAGTCGCACTGCGCCAGCATCGCCTTTGTTGCGTGGTGCTTGGGGCATAATCCCGCGGGACACTTCATCTGTGCAAGCTATGGGCAGGATCTAGCCGACAAGCTTGCCCGGGACTGCCGAACTGTGATGCTCAGCAGCTGGTACCGGCGGTTATCTTCCACCCGGCTCTTGTCAAACCGGCAGCCCGTTCATGACTTCGCAACGACAGAACTCGGAACGCGAATGGCCACCTCGGTGGGAGGCCCTCTCACCGGGCGCGGCGCCGACTTCATTCTTATCGATGACGCGATGAAAGCCGATGACGCGCTTTCGGAACCGCGGCGCAAGGCTGTAAAGGAGTGGTACGACAACACCCTGGTGAGTCGTCTCAACGATAAGGCTACAGGCTGCATTATTATTATTGCGCAGCGGTTGCACCAGGACGACCTTGTGGGACACGTCCTGGAGCAGGAGCCCTGGGACGTTGTTTCCTTGCCCGCCATAGCAGAGCAGGACGAAACCCACCTTATTGAGAGCCCCTTCGGCAGGCGTGTGTGGACGCGGCGAGCCGGCGAGGCCTTGCATCCGGAGCGCGAGTCGCTGCAGACGCTGAGCGCGATTCGTGAGACGATGACGGATTACAATTTCGCGGCCCAGTACCAGCAGTCCCCCCTGCCCCCCGGAGGAGCGATGGTGAAGACTGGGTGGCTCAAATATTACGAGCCTGGCGAACTACCGGAGCGTTTCGACAGCAAATTGCAGAGCTGGGATACCGCCAACAAGGCGACCGATCTGAGCGATTTCAGCGTTTGCACGACGTGGGGCGTCTGCAACAGATACTTTTATCTTCTGCACGTGTCCCGCATGCGCTGGAATTATCCGGAGCTCAAGCAAGCAGTGCGCGAGCATGCGCAGCAGCATCGCCCCACCACCATATTGATCGAAGACAAGGCCTCCGGCACCCCTCTGATCCAGGACCTACGGTCGGATGGGCTGCTTGGCATAAAACCATACGTACCACCTGCAGGCACGGACAAAGTCATGCGGCTGCACCTCCAAACGGCGCTGTTTGCAGAGGGCCGGGTGTTGTTGCCACGGCATGCGCCATGGCTCGCCGACTATGTTGCCGAGCTGACCGGCTTTCCCGGTTCGAAATATGACGACCAGGTCGATTCGACCACGCAGGCTCTGCAGTTTCTCAAAGAAGGTTCTGACCTGGCTGAAGTATGGGCGCGCTTCGGGCGCAGCATGCCCCCGTTAATGCAAACGGCGTCGACCTATACCTCACCCTACCGCAACATCTTCTCGCTGGTTAGGTGGTGATACGTCCAGCCGCTCTCTTGGAAAGGGATACGCCTGAGCCACTCTAGATTAGGCAGTAAAACCGAAAACGCCGCGCTGCTCGGACCACGAGCATGGGATTCCTCGCAGCAGCCGCGTGACGGTCAAGGAATGCGGCTGACGACCTTCGATGATGGCCTCAATGATGTCAGGGGCGAGATAAGCGAACCGTAGAAGCCGGCGCACATGAGCGTTGTTGAGCTTGAAGCGGCGTGCGATGTCCATCGTGTCCGCATATTTCCCGCTGCGCAGATCGTGCATCCAAGTCCTGGCTCGGGCTATCGCGAGAACGAGGGCGTGATTTGCTCGTCCGGCCGGACGGTCGCGTCCACCGGGGATAATGATCTGCTTGTAGGCACGGGGACGAGCAGCAGGCAGCGGCAGCTTACAGATTTTTGCCTCGGCATCCTCCTCGCCCGGCTCAGGGGAACGCGGTCTCGCGATCTTGCGGATGATCTGCAGCTCATTCTGCCCGACAACGACCCTCTCTATATTGTCCAGCACCGCACTGCGGGTC
>Ga0073928_10002536_pt1 | contig 31104 bp, 30 predicted proteins | sample PaiPotPPA55metaG_FD_76969 | JGI IMG/M metagenome (GOLD analysis project Ga0073928, IMG submission 76969) | Iron sulfur acid spring bacterial and archeal communities from Banff, Canada, to study Microbial Dark Matter (Phase II) - Paint Pots PPA... ...
ACGTTTACATCTACGTGTCTGGCACATCGTTTGTGCGTCAGCCGGAAGAACTGGCTGGATGTTCAGGTGAAAAGCCGGACAAAGACCCAAACACGGCGTTGTTTCGCATCGAAGTGATCAAAGTTCCTGTGGCGGCACCGCAGGACGCGAAGGTGGTTTCCAGCCCTCGAGTATTCATCGATGCTCGGACGGGCGCGATGAACGGCCTGAACAACGGCGGCACACATGGCAAGAAGGGCAAGGAGGAGAAGCCGGCGGATACGGACCAGTGCCATGACATCACGGTGTACTCGGCGATTGGGTTGGCGGCTGGCGCGTGCTCCGGAAATGGAATTGTGCTCGACATCAAGGACCCGGTCCATCCGAAGCGCCTGGATGCGGTGAATGATCCGAACTATTCCTACTGGCACTCGGCTTCGTTCTCGAATGATGGGAGCAAAGTGGTGTTCACCGACGAGTGGGGCGGCGGCCTGGGCGCGCGGTGCCGTGCGAATGACCCGAACAAGTGGGGCGCGGATGCGATCTTCCGTCTGAAGGACGACAAGCTGAGTTTCGCGAACTATTACAAGCTTCCTGCGGCGCAGACCGACAGTGAGAACTGTGTTGCGCATAACGGCTCGCTGATCCCGGTGCCGGGCCGCGATATTGAAGTGCAGGCCTGGTACCAGGGTGGGGTTTCGGTGATGGACTTCACTGACCCCGCGCAACCTTTCGAGATTGCCTACTTCGACCGCGGGCCCATTGATCCGAAGATGCTTGTGCTGGGCGGCGAGTGGTCAGCATATTGGTACAACGGCTACATCTACGGATCGGAGATTGCGCGCGGCCTGGACGTCTTTGAGCTAACGCCGAGCAAGTTTCTGACCCAGAACGAAATCGAGGCTGCGAAGACGGTTCGCGTGCCTGAGCTGAATGTGCAGAACCAGCAAAAAATCGAGTGGCCTGCGCAGTTGGTTGTGGCGAAGGCGTACGTGGACCAGTTGGCCCGCTCGCAGGCCTTGCCGGCACAACGAATCGCAGATCTGCAGAAGGCGATCCAAAAGGCGGAGAGTTCGCACATGAGCCGGGGCAAGGTGGCGAAGTTGCAGAGTATGGCACCGTCGTTGGAACAGAGCGCCGCGACGGCGAAGAGTCCGGCTGACTCCGCACGGCTGCATGCTTTGGCAGAGATTCTGAAGCATCCGTCAACATGATGGCATCGCGAACCCGACGGCTTTCCGTTTACTCGACAGAGCCAAGATCGGTGCGCTGAAGTTTGGAGTAATGCTTCTGCGCGCAAGAAAGCGACGCTCTAGCTACTCGGCGAGGTCTCGCAAATCCTGCGCCCGGAAATTAGATAGTTCTTTGCAGTGCGGGCACTCCACTGGCGAACCACCTTCAGGAAGTTCCGGTTTCGGCAGCGAGGCAAATACGTCGTGTACGTTTTCCATGCGCCGTACTGCGTCGCTAACGAAAATAGTTGTATGAGTAAAATCAGACCCACAGTGAGGACAAGTTACAAGCCAACGCGCCATTGTCCCCAATCTTACATTCCACTGTTGACTCGTAAATCGGCGAAGTCTTGTAGGTAGACTCAGGGCGCAAGGCCGAGTGTTCGCTTATAGATTCACTCTGAAGAGAATTTAATTTCTTAACATCCACAGATGCCCGTGCCGCTCTGTATAAGAGCGTACAGAGTTTCCACACTCTGGTGTGGTATAAGACGGCGGTTCAAAAAATCCAAAAAACCACGGAGCTATGAACAACAGAATACCGGTTTGTCCAAAGCACGACGCGCCAATAGTGCCGCACATTCCTTACCCGAAAGATGTGAGTCATCCGCAGGGGTACATCCGTTTCCGATGCCCGAACTTGGGCTGCTCGATAGTCTATGTTGTCGGCGTGTTGGACGGACTTTATGTACTCGAACCAAGTGGCAAGCTGAAGTTGTATGTCAGTTCTTAACGGGACAGCTCCAACCCCGCCATCTCCTAAATCCCCTCCTAAATCCAAGTCGCGGCACTTTTCTCGTTGAGCGTGAGCGGCTAAGATGCTCGCCATGGAACATCGACTGAATCGTCGCAGTTTTATCATCGCTGGCGGGCTGACCGCTCTTGCGTCAACGCGAATCCTTGGCGCCAATGACACGCTTCGCGTTGGAGTTATAGGCGCGGGCAGCCGCATGGGTGGCTTGTTAGAAGCCGCGGACAAGGTCGGCAACTACCAGATCGTCGCCGTGAGCGACGTTTATGGGCCGCGTCGAGACGCGGTAAGACAACGCTCTAATGGCATCGCGACCACGCACGTCCATTATCACGAAGTACTCGAGCAACAGCTTGACGCTGTGCTTATCGCGTCTCCCGACCACTGGCATGTGCGCATGGCCGTCGACGCTCTGGCAGCGGGCAAAGACGTGTATCTGGAAAAGCCAGTCACGCACACCATGGAGGAAGGCGCGACGCTTACCCGTGCGGTCCGCTCCGGCAAGCAAATCCTGCAATGCGGCATGCAGCAGCGGAGCTGGAGCCACTTTCGCGATGCGGTGGATTTGATTCAGGGAGGTAGCCTGGGGCGTGTGCCGCAGGTCAGGACGTATTGGTGGCAGAACTATCTCGCGTTCACTTCGCGCAGGAGCGTCGACTTCGACACCCAGGCCCTCGATTGGAAGCAGTGGCTCGGCGGCGCTCCAACTCAGCCGTTCAGCGAAGATAAATTCTATCTCTGGCGCTGGTTTTGGAATTTTGGCGGCGGCGCCATGACCGATCTGTTCACCCACTGGATCGACGTCGTGCACTGGGCCATGAAATCCGACGAGCCCAAAAGTGCGCAAATTTTGGCCGACAAATACATCTTCGAGCAGTGGGATTGCCCCGACACCCTTCAAGCCGCGCTGCGCTATCCCGGTTTCGATGTTGTTTACGAGGGCTCGATGGCCTCTTCGATCGACGACGGCGGGCTCGAATTCCGCGGCACCGAGGCAACTCTGAAGCTCAACCGCTCCGGCTTTGGCGTCTATCGCGAAGGCGTGCCGGGCAAAAACAATCCGGTGCTCCGGGCAGACAGTTTCCAGGACGGGACCATCTCGCACATGCAAAATTTCTTCGAGTGCATCAAGTCTCGGAAAGAGCCAAACGCACCAGTCGAAACCGGAGTGGCCGCAGCCCGCGCCGGCCACATCGCTAATCTGGCCTACCAGCGCGGCGGGCAGATCGCATGGCCGCCAAAGTCCGCCGCTTGAACCTGATCACAATTGGATACGACCGCGTAGTGCCCGACACTAATTGGCTAGAGGCGAACGCTAGCGGGATTGCGAGCGGAGCATGCTGGAGATCATGGCGATTTGGCCGGCGTGCCAGATTGTGTGTTGGACGATGCCGTCGAGCATTGTTTCGTAGGGGTAGCTGCGGCCGGGGACCTGTCTCTGCAAGTCTTCTGGCGGGAAATTGCGAAGATGCTCTTCTAGCAGGTCGCGGCTTTGGTTCCAGCGGGCGACGAGCTCATTCCAGGGAATATGCGGCTCGGCCCATTCTTTTTCGGCTTGCCACGGGGGGAGTGGAGTGGCGTCTGCGGTGTTGCGAACTCTTTCGTTCCACAGGAGCAAATGCTGAAGCATCTCTGAAATGGAATGCGCTCCGGGAACAGGCGGCGTTGTCGCGAGTTGCGGCGAAGTCTGCGCCAAAAGTTCGGCTAACGAAGGTCCGTACCAGGCGTCTTTTAGCGTTGCGGCGCGGTAGGAGTCGGCGATTTTTTGGGTTTGGGTCATGTGAGATTGGCGGAGACGCAGGAGCTTGCGGCGTGTCCGGGAGAAGTAGTTTACATTTGCGGGTAAGAACGGCGCACACAAAAAATGAGTGCAAGAAAGAGACTTCAAGCTCAGTCGGAAACAGCGCAGGGTCGGGGAGCCGCAGCCACAGCCTACGGCAAGGGAGCGGCCACGGACAATATCGAAGGGTGGAAGTAAGTGCACGAGTGTTGGTACTGGCACGAAAAGGACAAAGCAATGCGAGGGCGGGGCGAAGAAGCCGGTGAAGCCCGGCGCGGGCACAGCAGTGCTGTGCCCCACAAGGGCGAACCAGGCGTGGGAGCCCGCCACCGGTCGGCGGCCGCTACGTGAGTCAAATTCAGAGGCAACGGCGCGCCTCGGCCTGGGCGCGCGCCCTCCTTCGTCAGGGTAAACTGAAGCGACGGTCCGACAACAGGGAGGCAAGGAGCCGCTGCCCGGAGTGAGAGGAACGCTGCGCAAAGAGAAGATCCCGACGATTTTCGAAAAGCGTCGGGATCTTCTGCTGCACCATGGGTTGAAAAATGTTTAGAAGCGAAGATACGGACCGAAAGCCATGCTTAGGTTGTGATGAGCGCCGCTACTGAAATAGATTTCATCACCGACATCAAGACGAAGACCGATTGGCCCGAGATGCCCCTCCAAGCCTCCGCCAGGGTAAAGAACTCCGCTGACGTTGCTTCTCCGCAGATTGTCGACGCTGCTAAAAAAGGTGCCGACGGTTGCGGGAGCGTTGCTAAAAGCAAAGTTTATGCCACCGGCTTTAACGGTTACGAAGGGACGAATTCGGCCGTGACCGAGGTCCAGCTTGGGCCCAATTTCCCCATGGAGGACGCGCATGCCGCTGCGTGAAACAGTAACCGACCCTGTGCCGGTATTCGTGAAACCTTCCGTGAAAGCCTGATTAAAATCGTAGCTCATCTGCGCTTCGAATTTGAGGAGCTTGTAACTCATAAAGCTGACGCGGGCGCCGACACCGGCAAAGTTGTTATCCGTCTGCGCGGCGCGGAAATAATCAGCAAAAACGCCCACCTGTATGTGCTCTTCCTGGGCAGCAGCGCGAGGGACGAGGCAACCCGTCAAAACAAGCAACAATGCAACACGTTTCATTATTCGTGTTCTCCTGAGATTAGAATGAATACCAAAGCAGAGCGGCTGGCCCAGGCGGGACGGGGACCCCTGCTGCGTTGAGTGGGATGCCGAACGGAACGTTGTACGTTGCCGGACATATCGGATTTGGTTGTCCTAAGAATAAACAAAAGAGTTCAGATATAGTGTTGGAACATTTTGTGTCGCGAGCAATGAACGCTTCGATCTGCGAGCTGGTCTGGGAGGTGAGGACTATGAGCACGGAAGTGGCAGTTGCTGGGCATTATGGGCGGGGGCGGCTCGAGGAGTCGATCCTGGCGGCGGTGAGTCGGGAAGGGAAGGATCCGGAGAAGCTTGCGGCTGGGGACCTTGCCGCCGTGGACGAATTTCATGTGGGCGGGATCGAGGCTACGCAGGAGTTGGCTAAGCACCTGGAACTGCAGGCGGGACTGCGCGTGCTCGATGTGGGGAGCGGGATTGGCGGGCCGGCGCGCTATTTTGCGGCGGAACACGGCTGCAGGGTAACGGGGATTGATTTGACGGAGGAATTCGTGCGGGTGGCTCGCAGCTTGACTACGCGCACTAAGCTCGATGGTTTGGTGGAATTTCGACAGGGCAGCGCTTTGGAGATGCCCTTTGAGCGAGAGAGCTTTGACCGTGCGTACATGATTCACGTTGGGATGAACATTGCTGACAAAGCGGGGATCTTTCGAGAGGTGCGCCGCGTATTGAAGACCGGGGGGCTGTTCACGGTATTCGATATCGTGCGCGCTAAGGAGGCTGCCATTCAATATCCGGTGCCGTGGGCTTTAAGCGAGGAGACTAGCTTTGTCGGCACGACGAAGGATTATCGGGACGCGCTACAGGGGGCTGGGTTCCAGATTACGCAGGAGCGCGGACGGGGGCCGTTTTCGATTGCGTTTACGGAGCGCGTGATGGCTCGCATGGCGCAAGGTGGAGCGCCGGCGCTGGGACTTCATCTGCTGATGGGCGAAAAGACGCCCATGATGATCAAGAACATTCTCGCGATGATGAAAGAAGGAGTCCTGGAACCGGTGGAAATTTATGCTCGCGCGGTGATGCGACCGGCGGGCTGAATGTTCTTGACGTTTGTGCTCGAAGCAGGAGGCTGAGTACTCATGATCCGCCGGTGTGAGGAACGGGATTTTGAGCTGATTTGGGCGATCATTAACGACGGCGCACAAGCTTATAAGGGAATTATCCCTGCAGATCGCTGGACAGAACCGTACATGTCCAGGGAGAAATTGCGGCATGAGATCGATGAGGGCGTTGTGTTCTGGGGCTACGAGGAAAGCGGGGCGCTGCCAGGTGTAATGGGCATTCAGCAGGTCCAGGACGTGACGCTTATTCGCCACGCGTATGTCCGCAGCAGCAGCCAGAAGCGGGGGATAGGAGCGCATTTGCTGGGTCATTTGCGGGAGATGGCGAACGATCCGGTGCTGATCGGCACTTGGGCTGACGCGGTTTGGGCGATACGCTTTTACGAGAGGCACGGCTTTCAGGTGGTTGGTTCGGAGGAGAAAGACCGGCTGCTCAAAAAGTATTGGAGTATTCCCGAACGCCAGATTCAAACATCCGTAGTGTTGGCGGATTCGAACTGGCGAGGAATAGAGCGAAGAAGCCGGTGAGGCTCGGCGCGGGCACAGCAGTGCTGTGCCCCTACAACTTGGGCGCGGGGATTGATGTTATGGATGGGCGAGAATTAGTTCTAACTGGGGCTGATGGTCGGAGGAGTCGAGGCGGAGAGAGGCTAGGTTGTTAACGATCCAGTCGGCGCCGGATTGAGTTAGCTCCGCATCGGGAGCGGTTGTGCGGAGGGCTAGGACGCGGGCACCTGCCGCTTTGCCGGCGCGGATGCCGGCGGGGGCGTCTTCCACGACTACGCAATCAGCGGGGGCGAGGCCGAGGATGTTGGCAGCTTTGATGTAGGGCTCGGGATCGGGCTTGCCGTGCTGCACGTCGGTGGAGGTGATTAGATGTTTCGGGACGGGAAGGCCGGCAGCGCGGATTCGGACCTCGGCTAATCTTCGCGTGCAGGAGGTCGCGATGGCCCAGCGATCTTGCGGGAGAGCTTGCAGGAGTTCGAGCGCGCCGGGGAGGGGAATTACGCCTACGGTGTCTTCGATTTCGCCGCGCTCGACTTCGCGATTTTCGGCCGCGTGGTCGGCGTGGGGAAGCAGCTCGCGGATCGTGGTGAGGCTGGGACGGCCGTGGGCCTGGCGGACGACTTCGTCGGGAACGAAGCCGTGTTTATTCGCCCAGATGGTCCAGACGCGGGCTACAGCGGGCGTGGAGTCTACCAGGACGCCGTCGAGATCGAAGAGCATACCTCGGCACTGAATTTTCATCGTTTGATGATACCTAGATTCGACCCGGGATTGTGCGTGCTGGCTCCGCGAAACGCCCCGGTTACGTGTAAATGGAAAAAGCGGCAGCAATCTGCCGCACTCCAAAAACTATCCTGTTCGATTCGCACCCAAATTGACTTAGTCCACAGACTTAGTCTAGTATTAAGGGTTGATGAGCAAAGTAAACGTTCATGAGGCAAAGACACGTTTTTCTCGCCTGCTTCGCCGCGTGGCTGCCGGGGAGGAAATCACGATTGCCAATCGCGGGGTGCCCGTAGCGCGCCTGGTGCCTATCCCGGCGGAGATCACTCGCCAGCTCGGAGTTTTTCGGGGTCAGATGACTATTCCAGATGATTTTGACGCTTCCCTTTCCGAGGACGTGCTGAGCTTGTTTGAAGGGGAGCGGCGCCGGTTGAAAAAGAAGCCGTGAAATATCTGCTGGATACGAGCGTTTTTCTGTGGAGCGCGGGCGCTCCGGAAAAATTAAACAAGCGAGCCACCAGTTTATTGACGTCTAAGTCGTCGGAATTGTATCTTTCCTCGGCGAGCTCTTGGGAAATTGCTATCAAGTTTGCGCTGGGTTCGCTGAGATTATCAAGTGCACCTTCGGAGTTCATCCCTCGCGCCATGAGAACTTTGGCGCTTCGTTCTTTGGACATCACACACTTCCATTCTCTGGCGGCGGGCGAGCTGCCACGGCACCATCGGGATCCTTTCGACCGCATGCTCATTGCGCAGGCGCGTAGCGAAACGATGGTATTGCTGACTGCCGATGCTGCTTTTAGGAAGTACGATGTCGAAACAGTGTTCTGCGGAAAGTAACGGCGTGCGGAGTAGGATGACGAAGCAGTTCAAAAGGCGCCAATGACCGGAAAGTTGAAAACGAAATTGCAGGTGATGAAATTTGGGGGCACGTCGGTGGGCGATGCTTCGTGTATCGCGCGAGCGGCGCAAATTGTGGCGGAGGCGGCGCGGGAGAACGCAGTCGTGGCAGTGGTTTCCGCGATGAGCGGAGTTACGAACCGGCTGGTGGAGGCGGCTCATCGCGCGGGGAGTGGTGACGCGCAGGCTGGTGCTGCGCTTACGGACGGGCTGCGTCAACAACACCATGACGCGCTTGCTGCACTGGTTGGCAGCGCGGATGGGCGGTCGGCAGTTGCCTGCCGCATCGACGAAATCCTTGCGGAAGGGCGACGGCTTTTCGATGGCACGGCTCTGTTGCGGGAGCTAACGCCGCGGGCCCTGGACACTATTTCTAGTCTGGGCGAGCGGCTTTGCGCGCCGATCTTTGCTGCCGCTTTGAGCGAGCTTGGCGTGCGCGGGGCGGCTATCGAGGCGACCGAGCTGATCCTGACGGATTCGTATCATGGGGGCGCGGAGCCGCTGATGGATGCGACTCGGGGGCGATGCGAGGCGCGGCTGCGACCGCTGCTGAAAGATCATGTTGTGCCGGTCGCAACCGGTTTCATCGGCGCGACTCGCGATGGGACCCTGACGACGCTTGGGCGAGGTGGGTCGGATTATTCGGCGACTATTTTGGGCGCGGCGCTGGGAGCGGATGAGGTCATTATATGGACGGACGTCGATGGCGTGCTGACCGCGGACCCGCGGCTGGTGCCGGATGCGCGCACCATTCCGGAGATTTCTTATCGCGAGGCCGCGGAGCTGGCTTATTTCGGGGCGAAGGTGTTGCATCCGAAAACGCTGCGCGCGGTTATGCCGGCCGGGATTCCGGTTTGGATACGCAACAGCTTCACGCCTACTCGGACAGGGACGAAAATTTCGCAGCAAGGGCGGAGCATTGGCGGCGGCGTCAAGGCGTTGACCGCGATTCGAGATGTTGCGCTGATCAGTGTTGGTGGACCGGGGATTGTGGGCGTGCCGGACGTAGTGGGGCGGACATTTTCCACCACGGCGGAGTTGCGCGCGAACGTGTTGCTGATTTCGCAGTCCTCCTCGCAGAACGATATTTGCTTTATCGTGGCCTCAGCCGATGCGCAACGCACGGTGGAAGCATTGCGACGCGAATTTGCGCAGGACCTTTCGCATGAAGTGGTGGATCACATCACCGTCGATCCGAAGATCGCCATCGTGGCGGTGGTCGGAGAGAATATGCGCGGCACGCGCGGCGTGGCTGGACGTACGTTTGCGGCGATGGGGCGGGACAACGTGAACATAATCGCCATCGCGCAGGGCTCTTCGGAGACGAACATTTCGTTCGTGGTGGAAGACAGCGCGATGAAACAGGCGCTCCTGAGTGCGCATTGCGAGTTCGGCCTAGGTGCCGAAAAGTGTGAAGTTGGGGTGGGAGACGGGATTTGAACCCGCGACTTTCGGAGCCACAGTCCGACGCTCTACCAGCTGAGCTACTCCCACCGCAGATGGAAACAAGTTTACGCTAGTTTTTCTGGGCGGAAAAGCACCACGAAGGTCAGGCACCGATTCAGTGAAGCCAGAGCTCCCAGGAGAGTTTTCGGGGGGTTACAGACCACCCACATTTGGTCTTGAAGCCGGTATACGTGGCCGTATTATTGATCGAGCTTTTGGGGCAACACTGAAGCTAGCGAGGTTCAAGCAAGTGAAGGAAAAACAAAATCGGTTCTTTCTGCTCTCGTTCGAGGGTACCGTAGCGTTGACGCTCATCTTGGGAACTGCGTTGCTGACCGCCCCGCTTGGGCGCACATGGCAGAAGGGCCAGCAGCAGGACAGCATGCCCGGGATGGATATGCGCGCCAACGGGGACATGGACATGAGCAGCATGGGTCCGAGCATGGCGGCCATGGCCGGCCACATGTATATGACCCCGCTACGGCCAAAGCAGGCCGGCGACCAAGAGAAAGCAAAAGCCGTTGTGGCCGAAGCGAAGGCAACCATGGAGCGCTACAAGGACTACCGTAAGGCTTTGCTCGACGGATACGCCATCGCGAACCCGAAACTCAAGCAGCCCCAGTATCACTTCATCAACCAAGCCAATACCCGGGAGGCTGATCTCCATTTCGACCCGAGCAAGCCAACAGCTCTCCTTTACCGCCGAACTCCGAGCCAGGAATATAAGCTGGAGGGCATGATGTACACGGCCAGCCCCGACGCAACCGAAGATGAGCTAAACCAGCGCATCCCGCTCAGCATAGTGCGCTGGCATAGGCACGTGAACTACTGTGAGGCCCCGGAAGACCGCATAAGGGACTATCAAGCCGCTCATCCCAAGTTCGGCATGTTCGGCTCCATAAATACCGAAGAAGCTTGCAGAGCCGAACGGGGGATCTTCCACGCCCATATATTCACCTGGATGATCCACGTTTTTCCGTACGAACCCGACTTCAAGGACGTTTTTTCGATGAACGACGACGTGGCGCACGTGCATTGATCCACGCGAATTCCGGTCGGATGTGAAAAGGGTAAGTCCCAGCCGACCGGAAATCCTGCGGTCGTAGACTTCAATCTTTGGCAAGCGCATCCGACGGCGGTTCCGAGACCGCGCGTGCGATCCGCCGAGCGGTCGCAAATCAATCCACCGCTCGAACATCAGACCAATTGGGATTAATCCAAAAAGCGCTGGGCGCCGTAGTCTGTCTTGAGGGCGATGGCGGCGTTTTCAAGGAAGGATTGTAGGCGCGGAAGCGGGGGCTACAAAGTAACCAGTAATCCAAGATGGCAGCGTGGGTGACAAAGATTTTACATGGCCGTCAAAAAGGTTTTAGTGGCAAGGGCGGCGGGTTGGGGGTATGTTGGGGTTCCGTTGAATCTGTAGGCCCAGGTCCTGGCCAAACCCGCGTGCTCTGTGATGGTTACGTCCCGACCATTGCGCTTAAAGGTTTAACGGTCTTTGGGCGAGGAAGTTTGCCCGAAGTTGAAGGCAGTAAATCTGATCAGGAGGTCGTTGGGGAAAAATGACAAAATCTAATCGGTTACTACTAACGGGTGCGGCGGTCGCGGGCTTGCTCGCGGGCACCAGCGCCAGCATCCAGGCTTCCAATCTGCTCCCCGGGGCGAAGGCTTCCGCTTCCGCTCAGGACACAGAGAAGAAGTCTGACAAGAAGGTGAAAGAAAAGCACGCTTGTAAGGGCCAAAACTCATGCAAGGGCAAGGGCGGCTGCAAGTCCAGTGACAACGGCTGCAAAGGCAAGAACTCATGCAAGGGCAAGGGCGGCTGCGCAACCGACGGGTCGAAGATGCCCGACGAGAAGAGCCCGTCCTAAACAAGCTAGTCAAACAATGACTCTCGCCTGTTGGGGGGGCTGGTGAGATTCGCTAGCCCTCCTTCAGTTTTACTTCGTTGGAGTCCACGGGAATGCCTGCAAATCGATTTGATGGGTTTACGGAGTATGGGATTGGGATTGGGCTGCGCGCGCCGCACTACAATCACATTCTGACGCGCAAGCCGGTGTGCGACTGGTTCGAGATTATTTCTGAGAATTTCATGATCGACGGCGGGCGGCCGCTGCGGATTCTCGATGAGATATTGGAACAGTACAAAGTGGTGCAGCACGGCGTATCGATGTACTTCGGTTCGGCGGAGAAGGCGAATCGCGAACACTTGCGGCGATTGAAAGAGTTGGTGAAGCGAACGAAGACGCCATGGCTTTCCGATCATTTGTGTTGGGGCAGCGTGGATGGACGATACACGCACGACCTGCTGCCCATGCCGTATACGTTTGAGGCTGCGAAACTGACCGCGCAAAAAGTACGCGAAGTGCGCGATTTCCTGGAAATTCCGGTGGCGGTTGAGAATGTGAGCAGCTATGCGGAGTTTCACGTTTCGGAAATGACGGAGTGGGAGTTCTTGAACGAAGTGGTGGAACAGGCGGACTGCGGGATTTTGCTGGATGTGAACAATATTTATGTTTCCTCGCAAAATCACAGCTTCAATCCTTTTGATTATGTGAATAACGTTCCGGCGGAGCGCGTGGCGCAGATTCACATTGCGGGGCATTCGAAATACCGGAAATACATTCTGGATACGCACGATCATCCGGTGATCGACCCGGTATGGAAATTGTACGAGCGGGCAATTCAGCGCGTGGGGCACACGGCGACGCTACTGGAATGGGACGACAGCATCCCGTCCTTTGACGAAGTACACGACGAGGCGCTGAAGGCTAACAAATTTTTGTCTTCCACTTTGCTGGCGACGGCGGTATGAGGCTCGCGGCGCTACAACGAACGATGGCGCGGGCGGTCATGCAGCCGCTGATGTCGGACGAGCGCATGCAGACTCGGGCGCCTGATGGCAAGTCCATGCGCGCTTATGCTTCGCGCTTCATCAAGCCAAACGATCGGCTGACATCATTCGAGCGACTGGAGATTTACAACCGGCAATATTGGTTTCGCTTGCTATCGAGCATGAATGAGGATTTTCCCGGTCTGTGCGCGGTTTTGGGCGACAGACGATTTGAGGCCATGAGCAAGGCGTACTTGGTTGCCTGTCCATCACGCTCGTTTACGCTGCGGAACCTTGGGGCGCGCTTGGAAGGTTGGTTGCGCAAAAATCCGAAATGGGCGGGTTCGAAACAGGCATTGGCGATTGATATTGCACGGTTGGAATGGGCGGACATCGAGGCGTTCGATGGAAAGGCGGAACCCACTCTGCGAACGGAGGATCTTAGCGCAGGGGATGGGGCCAAGCTGAAGCTGAAATTGCAGCCGTACGTGCGCTTGCTGGACCTGAAATATCCGGTGGATGATTTGCTGCTGGACGTGCGGAAAGAAGACGAAGACACCGATTTTGCGAGCAACGCTTTTCAGGAGCGGCACAAGCGCAAGCGGGTGCAAGCAGTGGCGAAACTGAAGCCCGCGAATATTTTTTTGGCGGTGCATCGGGTGGACGATTCGGTGTATTTCCGGCGTATTGCGTGGGAAGAATTCGTCATCCTGAGCGGGCTGCGAGATGGAAAATCGCTGGGACGCGCGATCGATGCGGCGTTTCGCAAGAGCCGGGTCCCTCCGGAGGAGCGCGCGGGAATGGTGCAGCAGTGGTTTCTAAATTGGTCGGCGCTGGGTTGGTTTTGTTCGCTTGAGAGTTGAACGTGGCGCAGTCTTGATCGGAAAATCTGTATAGGGTTGACGCGTAAAAAGCGGCGGCAAGCCACCGCACTCCAAAAGATCCTGGGCCAAACTTTTGAAACTTTAGGGAAAGGTGCGGATCTACTCGCGCTATGAAACCACTCTTTTTTCGCCTGCGACACTTGTACAAGCGTTTTTTTGCCGCGTTCGACTATTTGCAGTCCCCTTTCCTGCTGTTGGTACGTCTTTATTGGGGCTGGCAACTTATCCAGAGCGGCTGGGGGAAGCTGCATAATCTCGAAAAGGTCACGGAGTTTTTCACCAGCTTGGGATTGCCGATGCCGGCGCAGACAGCGGTATTTATCTCTTGCGTAGAATTTTTCGGGGGTATTTTCCTGGCTTTGGGTTTATTGTCGCGGCTTACCGCGTTGGTGCTCACAATCAACTTGATCACGGCATATATCACCGCAGACAGGGAAGCGCTCTTCTCGATTTTTTCGGATCCGGATAAATTCTACGCCGCGGCGCCATACACCTTTCTAGTCGCCTCGCTTATCGTGTTGATTTTTGGCGCGGGTAAATTCTCGCTGGATACGTTATTCGACCGCTTGCTCGACAGGCAGGCCGCGCAGCAAAGCCGCTCGAACGCGTGATTATTGTTGAATAGGAACTTTTGCGCCGGTAATCGGTAATAATAAAGTGATGCTTCTCAGCACGCGGACATTCACAATCGCGGTACTTGGTTTGTGCGCACTCCTATTGATGGTTCGGAATTTCACTTCTCAGGCGGGACAAATGACTTCGACGCTGATCATTGGTAGCTCGAAGATCGATGTGACCATCGAGTCTGGCGAGATGAAGCTGTCGCAGACGGAGCTGCTGCATTGGGTGCAATCCGCAGCGGAGGCGGTCGCGACTTACTATGGCCGCTATCCTGTGCCTCGCGTGCAACTTCGCATTATTCCCGTGGATGGATCGGGAGTGCGGCACGGACAAACGTTCGGTTATGACGGCGGATTGATCAAGATTCGCGTGGGGAAGCAAACAGAAGCTAGAGAGTTGGCGAACGACTGGATGCTGACGCACGAGATGGTACACCTGTCGTTTCCGTCGGTGGCCGACGAACATCACTGGATTGAAGAGGGAATCGCTGTTTACGTGGAGCCGATCGCGCGTATTCAGGCAAAACAAATGAGCGGTGAGCAGATGTGGGCCGACCTCGTCCGCGACATGCCGAAGGGACTGCCGCAGGAGGGTGATGAGGGTATGGACCACACGCATACGTGGGGACGCACGTATTGGGGCGGCGCGCTGTTCTGTTTTGTCGCGGACGTAGAGATTCGTAAGCAGACTCATAACGAGAAGGGGTTGCAAGATGCGCTGCGGGGAATTCTCGATGCAGGAGGCGACATCACGCACGATTGGGAGCTGACCGAGGCGTTCAAAATTGGCGATCGTGCGACCGGAACGACGGTGTTGAGTGAGCAGTATGCCAAATGGAAGGACAAGCCGGCGCAGGTCGATCTGGCCTTGATGTGGAAGGAGCTAGGAATCGCAGCGGAGGGAAAGAGCGTTCGGGTTACGGAGGACGCGCCTTTGGCAGGCGTGCGGCTCGCGATCACTGCGCCAGAGACTTCGAAGAAAAGTGATTCCGAAATCGCGCCGTCGGCAGTATTTGCAGGGCGGGCGATTGCTGCTTCCAAGCCGCGGTCATAATTCTTCTAAAATTGGCCCTGAATACCAATATCCCGCGGCACGATTGTCTGCTGCCATTGCAGACTAGAAAACAGTCCCCCCAAGACGCGCCTCAGGAATCCGGCACGCTGCTAGACTAGCCGCATAGGGAACCTGTCCCCGCGCATGAGCCCCCATGAATCGGATCGCCGGCACATTGAGCGCCAGATTGCCTACGCGCGCCCAATCGTGGTGTTGTTGGCGCTTATCGCGCTGCTGGAACAGACTACCTACAGCCACGCTCACCGCACCATCTATTTTCTAATTGGCTATTTCATTCTTGCTGTGCTCGCGCTGCTTTTTGAGCAGATGCTGAGCGGCTTGACCTGGCATCTGCCGCTGGCTTGCGATCTTCTGGCACTGGGCTTCTTCATGTACTTGAGCCCGACGACCGTGCCGGCCTGGTTTCCGTACCTCTTTGTCTGCTATGCCGCGGGAATCCGCTGGGGGCTGCGCGTGGCGTTTCCGCTGGCCAGCGGGCTTGCGCTGCTACTGGTCATGATCACCGCGGTCAAGGGTGAAATCCAGTGGATGCGGGTGGTTGCCTGGATGGGGCTCGTAGGGGCGACGTTGGCCGCGGGGGGTGGCAGCGCGTTCTTGGGGGACCTTAGCCGCAGCTTCGCCGCGCAAAATGAATTGTTAGCACGGGTCAGCTCTACGATGCAGGTGGACCAAGGGCTTGCGGAATCGTTGCGTTTGCTTTTGGAGGAATTGACGCAGGCGTTTCATACAGACGGAGCGATGCTGGTGTATCGCGACTCCGACCTGGAACGCATATTTGTGTGGCAATTGAAATCGGGTGAGAGCGAGCGGCTCATTCCCGAAAACCTGCCGCTGACTCGCGCGGACGGCTTTCTGCTGGACGACCTGGACGCGACGATCTGCTGGAATAGCCTGGCGGGTGCCGGGGCCGGGTTCGGGTGGGATCGCCGCGATGGTCGCGCGTTGAAGACGCTGCCGCGGTTGCCTGCAGCGACGCAACAGGTGCTGGCGCTGCGTTCGTTCCTATCGGTCTCTTTCGATCAGATGGGGCAACCCGCTGGGCGGCTATTTTTACTAAACGGCAGGCGAGCATTCCGGCGCGAGGACCTGATGTGGTTTGAACGAGTGGCCCGCCACGTGGGTCCTTCGGTGGAGAATATTTTTTTGCTGCGGCACTTGCGGGCGCGCGCCATCGAAGGGGAACGGAGCCGTATCTCGCGCGATCTGCATGACGGCATTCTGCAGACCCTATTGAGCATCGAAATCCAACTTGATGTGCTGCGACGCCGCGCGGCCGCGTCGCAAGAGCACGCTGTGACGGGGCTGGCCAATCTGCAGCAAACCGTAAAGAACGAGTCCGCGGAGCTGCGCCACATGGTGACAGATCTGCGGCCGCTGCGCGTGCAGAGCGCGGATTTGATTGATTTAATGCGGGGTTTCGCGGAACGGTACCGCAACGAATCGACGCTCGCCTTGGATGTACTGATAGATTCGGTGGAATTGCACGCTCCGGACCGCGTCTGCCGCGAGATTTTCCAGATTTACCGTGAAGCACTCAACAACATAAAAAAACATGCGAAGGCTTCCCATGTCGTGGTAAAACTGTCGCAGGACGACAGCCGACTCGTTTTAGTGGTGGACGACAACGGCGAGGGTTTTAGTTTCGCAGGCCGGTTCACCGGGGATGAACTGGATCGTCTGCGGCTGGGTCCGATCTCCATCAAGGAGCGTACGCGTACTGTGGGGGGCGTGTTGACCGTGGAGTCCAATCCCGGCCATGGAGCGCGTCTGACCATCGAGATTCCGCTCGGTTAGACATGGCCAAGACTAAACAACAGATTCGCGTCCTTCTTGCGGACGACCACGCAATTTTCCGCGATGGCCTCCGCAAACTCCTTGATTCCGACGAAGATATCACCATTGTCGGAGAAGCGCAGAATGGCGCCGAATGTATCAAAATGCTCGCCAAGCTCAAGCCCGATATCCTGCTGCTGGACCTGCGCATGCCCGATAAAGACGGGCTGGCGGTGCTCGAGGAAGTCAATTTTGACACGCTGCCAACGCGCGTGGTGGTGCTTACTGCCGCGGAAGACGACCGAGATGTCGTTCGCGCTATGCGGTTGGGCGCGCGCGGAGTGGTGCTGAAGCAGTCCGCTACGGACTTGCTGGTGAAGAGCATTCACCGCGTCCATGCCGGAGAAATCTGGCTGGATAATCGCATGACTGCGGAGGTGATGAAGGCTTTTTCCAAGTCTTCGGAATCAGGCCCGCGGCGCGAAAAGCCGCTGCTGAGCGATCGGGAAAAGGAAATTGTGCAACTCGTGGCTCAGGGATTTCGAAATAAGGAAATCGGCGAAAAGCTTTTTATCAGCGAGCAGACGGTAAAGAATCACCTGCACAATATTTTTGACAAGTTGGGAGTTTCGGACCGACTTGAACTCGCGCTTTACGCCATCCATCACCGGCTGATTGACCAGTCGGCCTGATTTCTTCATCCCAAAGTTCGCGTCCTGAGGTAACGTACAGGATTCGCCTGATTGTCTTGAGGTAGTCTGTCAAGCAACATACTAGCCATACTGTAGCCCAAATTTAGCCCACCCCTGAATTTCGCAGGGCGCAGTACTTTTGTGCACTAACTCTCGTTCCACCAGCCGCTCCGCTCACGCCGCGCACAAAAGCGAAAGATAGACCCTTCACAGAAAGTCACGGAGCAATGTTACAGAAACTAGCTACGCCCTCTCGACGGTTCAATTCTCGTATTGCTGCGACGCAGGATGTTTGGGTTTGCTGGCAGTGCAATGGACGGGACGACGTTTCGCGGGTGCGCGATTTGAGCCTGGGTGGACTATTCGTCGAGACACTATTGCTTCGGGCTATCGGTTCCCCCACGAAGATCGATTTCCTTGTCAGCGAAGGCCAGATTCGCGCTGACGCAGTGGTTCGGCATGTGGTACCTGGCCGCGGCTTGGGATTTAAGTTCACAGCTGTAACTGAGCAGGACCGGCGAAAGTTTGCCGCTCTGATGCGCCGACTGCGTAGCTGACCATTCAGCTGGCACGATCTGTGCCGCGCAGTTTAGAAATACGAAGACCTATTCAGCCACTGCACCCGTTGCACGGAGCTGGTCAAGTTTGCTGATTCGCTGCTACCCGTCGAAACAGTAGTAGACGGGAACCAAGGCGGCGCAAAGCCGTTCTGCGCAAAGCGCCGGTCGAAGAATACGTTTCGCGTTGTGCTATTGATGTTCTTGATCTGGTTCTGGATACGACCGCCAACGATCGTCAGCGTATTAATGCCATTGCCTATGTTGACCAGACCACCCGAACCATTTTGCGAAATCGTCGCCACCGAGCCATCAATTTCGAGGTTACCGTTTGACTGACTATTGTTGAGTTGAATGTCGCCGGTATTGGTGAAAATCCCGAAGACCTGCTTGTTGTCATTACCTGGTATGAGCGTATCCGCGGGAGTGCCAGGAATCTGGTTCTGCGTCTGCGTAACCGGCTCTGTCTTGTAGAGGATATCGCCAGTCACAGTTACGTTGCTTGCCCCAGTGATCGTCAGGGCGGCCCCGTCCTGGATAGCGGGCTTGCCCTGGCCGGGGCCGGACAGGGACGTGATGTTGCCATCAACGTAGAGCATGGTCGCATCGCGGGTGACAGCTCCGGTGCTGGGATCGTTTTGCGTCGGAACGCCGTTGATCGTTGTGGTCTGGCCGCCAGCGGTAACCACCGTAGTGTTGGAGCTGGGGTCGATGGTGACCGTAGTGGTCACGCCGTTTTGCACGACTGTGTAAACTTGCGCGGAGCCGCCCGTCGTTGACAGTGTGACGTTGGCATCGCCCTTAACGTAGATACCACCGCCGACGAATGTCGCTTTGCCCTGGGAATCGACCTTATAGGGCAGGTAAACGCCGGAATTAGTGCCGGTGGAGGGGTAAGGATTCTTATTCACGTCGCGTAGCACGCTGTTGAGGTCGCTATTAGTAACGGCGCTGCCGCTGTTTCCTTTTCCGTCGAGAACGGCGCGTTTTTGGTTGAAGTCATTGGGCGGGAGGGGAATTGGGGTCTGGCTCAAGTTTAGACCTGCCTGAAAGCTGGGAGCGATTGTGCTGTTGCCCGACTTATCCGAGGTCGCGGCGACGGCATCGCATCTGCCGTTGTTGTGAGAATAGCCAGCCTGCCCGGAAACGCTCCCTACCGGATCCGTGAACGTGTAGGGGCCGGAATCGCCAAATGTCCAACCACCATTGGTAAACACAGGCCCGGTTATGGTGCCAGGAACCAACGAGGAACCGCTGCAGACCGCCCACTGATCTATGAACATCCCCCATGCGGCGAAGCTGGTGTTCACCGGGCCAGCGGGCTTTAGCGTTGCGTTGATAATCAAGCTGCCAGAGTCGGAGATCGTAGTGTTTTCATTGCCTCGGGACTGCCCGATGGCGGTGAGCGAGTAGTTGTACGTGTATTGATACGCAGTAATGTTTCCGTTTTTATCGGTTGAGACTACCGGCTGCGGCGGTGCGGTCACTAGCGCGAGCGACGCTGCGGAAATCTTGTAACTCTCTGGCCAAGAATTCGCGGATTGACCGCTGTTTAGCGAAGAGTTCTGGCCATAGTAGCTGAGAATGTTGGCTTGAACAGCAGCGTCAGTCCCCGGTGGTATCGGAGCAGCAGTCGCGCTAAACGTCGTAGGTACGGCGGCGAGGATTTGGCTCACCATACTCTGGCGGGCAATATTCAGGCCGGAATCAGCGGCGTAGAAGGAGCTTCTGTAATTGCGATAGTAGCCGTTGATCAGCATGTCTGAGCTGACAGACAGAACCATCGTGAGGGACATCGCGGTGAGCAGCAGCAGCAGCATAAGCGTAGTAAGCAGCGCCGCACCTTGCTGTTTGCGAGGCCACACACGATGTGCAATGGATTTGCTCATATTCTATTCCTCAATTGTCTTTCATACTCAGATTGCGCGGATTGATCACGGTAGAGATCGCTTCTATCCGATAGGAGCCGCCGTCGAAAGAGTTTCGATAACTGCTTTGCCCGGAACTGAGGGGCGCGGTGCGGCCGATTAAGGAGATGCGGACTGAGCGGATGGACGAGTAGTCGAAGGCATAGGTGGAGGCGTCGAAGTTGTAATTGTCGTTGCTGGTGGCCGTTGCCGCGTTCCAGATCGAAGCGCCTACTTTGAAGCCGACGATTTGGTCGGCGACAACCGAAGTTACCCCACCCTGAACGCGCGTCAGCTGCGGATCTGCGGGGTTGGTGGTATCAACTTTGTAAATCACCGGGGAGATTTTTAAGATCCAATCGGTGGGACAGAAGGTGGCGCCGAGCTTGTTGCCCGGATTTGTGGTGAGGCCGAGGGGATCATTACCGCTACCGTTGGAACCATCCGCGGCGGTGGGATTATGCTGAAGCTTAACCTTGGCGCCCGCGACACTTCCATCCTGGCTGAGGATAGTCGTAGTCATTTGAGAGCCATCGCCCTTGACGACGAGGACTTGATCACCGGCCTTAAAATCGGCAGCGAGCTGCGCTAAGGTGGTACCGGCGGGAGGCGTGGCAAAAAGGACTGCGCTGGTGGTGCTGACGCAATTGCTGCCGCCGTCGTCGGGGTGCGAGGGAGGCGTATTGGGGTCGGTGGCAATGATGTTGAACTGGTCAAAGCATCCTGCGGCGTAGGTGTTTGTGGCGGCGGTGTAACACGAGCCCGCGGCTTTGTTATTGATAATGGTGACGCCGATAGGCCAGCTCGAAATGTTGGCACCGGGGTAGTAGCCCGTTCCCGCATTAACGGTGTCGATTTGCATCAACGCCAGCGCGTTGCGCATGGAGACATTGAGTGCCACTTGGCTTTGCTGATCACCGAAAAGGTTGGCGTGGCGTTGAAACAGTGTGAGTGCGGCGCCGCCGATGACCAGGAACATAGCAGTAGCAACCATCAGTTCGACGAGTGTGAATCCGAACGATTTTCGCTCTTTGCGCAAGCCTTTGCTCCCGGTACCGGCGATGACGTAACTCATGGCCTCACCATGCTGTTTTGAAATGTGATCGTTTGCGATAACACAGGATTTTTGAGGGTGACTAAGACCGTGACACGACGCACGCCGGACACGGGTTGGTCCCCTTCAATGACCCACCGCCGGTTGAAAATAAGCGTGTCCTGGGCTAGCTGTGGGAGTGCTCCGGCGACCGTGCTTACAACTGTGCCGTCGGGCTTGTGCGTAATCGTCGTGAAAACCGTGGCGCCTGTCGCGTCTTTGCCGCTGGAGGTCTCCGAAATGCCGCCATTGCCGGAAGAAAGTTGGACGATATCGTAGTAATCCACGTTTTCCGAGTTAGCTCCGACGGTAACGGTTTGAGAGGTATCCGCGGCGAGGCTGCCGGCGGTCGCACCGCTAGCTACCGCAATTGCCGGGTCGCTTGCAGGAAAGCGGTTGAGGTCCTCAAGCTTTTCCGAAGCCAACATGGCCGCGATACTCATGTAACGGGAGCGGCCGCTGTTGCCTAACATTTGGGCCATCAGCGCTGCTGCTCCGACGAGACCTATGGTCAAGACGGATATCGCCACGATCGTTTCTATGATCGTGAAGCCGCGCTGCTGGCGAGGCTTACGGCGTGACTGTGATGTTTCCATAGGTTGATACCGTGATCGTTTCCTGCGAACCGTGGCAATCCAGGACCAACGTCGGGACGCCGAGCGTTGTCTGCGTCAGCCCGCCGGGCCGGAACTGAAAGGTGACATTCTGGGTGAGGGTCACGGATGATCCGTTGGCTATAGGAATAGCCGGCCCGATGTTCGTAAAGGCAGCCGCGCAGCCGGCTGGACCGGCCAGTTGGCCGGAGACCTGGTATGTCATGGCTGGTTTATTGAATGCGAGCGCGTACGGACAACCGTGGAAGATGGCTTGGAAACGCGTGGATTGAATGGCACCGGTTATCGAAGAAGCGGCAGCGCGCACCTTGAAAAAATTCATTCCGTTCTGGAGCAACGGGACGGCATATGCAGCCATAATAATGCCGACTGCCATGGTGACGAGAAGCTCGACAGCAGTGAAGCCGCGTGCTGAGGGGGTGCTTTGGTTTCTAGTTCGGCGGCGCATGGCTTTGCCGACGGGTGAATTCGTTACAATCAGCGACGGTGGGCCTAGCTGAATTGCTAAGCGAGAAAGACCATTTGCCGCAGAGAGCTTAGCATTGAGGCAACTTTGAGAGTCCATCTTGTCCGGCTGCGAAGTGACGCCGGCCCTTTCCACAACCACTCCACAATCTGGTAAATTGTTAACAAGTCAGGACGAAGAGGGCTACTGGTCTGACGGGAGCTGTTCCCCCGTCCCATCGCATGGCGCAGGGGCAGGTGCCTGAAAAAGTTAGACGTTATGTGCTTCGACACTGCTAAGTTAAGGCGAATCAGCCGTCTACGGTCGGACCCACCATGCTCCAAAACGGCACAGTATTGACGAGTTGCAGGCACGGCGCTCCGGCCCCCTTCCGTCCTAGTACATACGTACTTGATGGAGCCGAATCATTTTTGTGCCTACAGTCCTATTGTCGGTCTGGTTGCAGCCAGATAGACTCTTGCTTCGCTTGAGGAGGCTCTCCTTTGACCGGGTCTGAACGCCGTACCACGCAGCGCTTTCAAATGCGCCTTCCGATTACCGTACGCTGGACGACTGGCGCGGCGGTGGGTGAAACGAGCACGGAATCACGGGACGTTAGCTCCCGCGGGGTCTACTTCTTCTTGGCCAAGGATGTGAAGGAAGGCTCGGCAGTTGAAATCCTCTTGACTCTCCCAAACGAAATTACTCTCGCAGGCCCTGTCCGGGTACGTTGCCTCGGGCGCATCCAGCGAACGGAAACGCGCGACCAGGGCGCGATCGGCGTTGTGGCTGCGATCGAGCGCTACGAATTCCTGCGCGGCGACGAAGACAAACACTAATTTTCTTAAGTTTCTTGCTCGCTCACTGCGGAGGCGGGCAGGATAAGCCGGGGTACCTCGGCCCCTCAGCGGAGACCCCGGCTCTAATTTTTTCGGCGATGGGCAGGTTCCATTCCCTCCAACTCTGGCGAAATCCGTAACGGCTGAAAATCCAAGTAATAGACGAGAAGAAGGTCGCGAGTTGGCTGAGGTTACCTCTTCGCAGCCCTGTCCCTCGGAGCAGGAGATTTTCGCAGCGTTTTTGGGGGAGGATGAAGCTGCTCAGTGGCATCTCTTAATTGCGGGAAAATTTAAGCACCGGTCGGGCCCCAGCCCAACACTGTATTGGCCAGAAAGGTCGCGCGGCTACCACTGCGGGCCTTGAAGCGACGTTTACGGGGGAGCAATCCGAATGGCATCGGAACTTAAATCTATGCCCGCGGAAATTTCGGCGGCAGATGAGTCTCGTGGGATTACGCTGCTCGACCTTGCGGAGGTCTTGGACCAGCACAAGATTTGGGTGGAATCGGGCGGCGAATCCGGCACCAAGGCGGATTTATGCGGTGTGAACCTCGCGCATGCCGATTTGACGGGGGTCAATCTGCAAGCCGCCTTTCTGAACAAGGCTAACTTTCGCGGCGCTGACCTTTCCTTGGCTAATCTCCGCGGCGCGTCATTAGTGCAAGCTGATCTGCGCGACACAAACTTGCTTGGCACGGAACTGCGCGGCGCGAACCTGATGGGCGCGACACTCTATGGTGCGGAGGGATTGTGGGTCGGGCGACTTGGAGGGACGAACCTTTTTGACGCCATGCTGCCGGAGGCCGTGGCGACGTTCGACGGTGCCAAGGCGATCGGGCAGGCAACAAGATTTTCGCGTTGGATCTACTTCCTGATTCTGGCGGCGTGTGCGCTTTGTGCGGTGGTGATCGCTTTCACCACGGACGTGCGGCTGGTCCTGAATTCCTCCGCGATCCCCATCGCGCGATTTTCCAATGCCGTGCCTATGAGCGGCTTTTATTTGGGCGCGCCGTTGTTTATCGTCCTTGTCTATTTGCGATTTCATTTTCTGCTGCTGCGGCTGTGGGGCAACATGGCCGCGCTGCCCGCGGTGTTCATCGATGGGAACACGCCGGAAAAGGATGGCCCCTGGTTTCTGATGGCGCTGGTGCGCCGCCATTTTCGCTGGATGCGCGATAGCCGTTCACCACAAGCGACTATCGAGGCGGTAGTGGCTTCGGTTCTTGCTTACTGGGTTGCTCCGGTCACACTGTTCTTCTTTTGGTTACGCTACCTGGCGCGGCAGGACATGCGCGGAACGTTGCTGCATGTGCTGCTAGTTGCGCTTTCCGTGGCAGCGGCTAGCTGCCTTCCGACGATTGTCTCGCGCGCTCTTCGGCCGGGCGATTTGCCTCGAAAATCAAAGGCGATTCTGCCTGTAGTACTTTCGACTCTGAAAGTCACTCTCCTGACGGGCTGCTTGCTGTTACTTCTCTCGTTTGGCGTTATTCGTGGAATGCCGGCGGACAGTTCCATCGCGCCGGAGATGAGCAGCGCTGATGTTCGGCGCTGGGCCGCGCAGGGTCTGCAGTTCCTGGGATACCGGCCCTACGCCGATGTGACGGAGGCTTCGTTCTCTCCCCTGCCCGCTCATGGTGATTGGTCCGAGGAAGGGATCGCGGCAATTCGCGGCGTGCGGCTCAATCAGATGAGCTTGCGATATGCGCGCGGGTATCACACATTTTGGGTGAATGCCCGATTGTGGCGCGCCAACCTGGAAGGGGCATATCTATCCGAGGCCGATCTCCGCGGCGCCAATTTGCGTGAGGCGCGGCTGCATAACGCTGTGCTGGACCGCGTGCAAGGCGGGCATGCAGTCTTTGTTTCAGCGGATGCCCGCTCGATAAATCTATCCTCAGCGGACCTGCGTGGCGCCGATTTGTCTTACGGAATTTTTGAGGCGGCTACGCTCTCAAATGCCAAGCTCTCGAGTGCCTCGATGTACGCAATCGACCTGCGTGACGCGCAACTGCTGCGCACCGATCTTTCGCGCGCGGACGTCCGCGATGCGAAGCTCGAAAGAGCCGTCCTGTCGCTGGCCGATCTGCATGATGCGGATTTCTCGGCCGCGAAGCTCATTGGAGCCAATTTAACTAGCGCGCAGTTCCGAGGCGGCATTTTTCTGGACACCAACTTCAAGAATGCCGATTTGCGGGGTGCCGTGCTAACCGGCGCGGTCGTGCGCGACGCCAACTTCGAGGGCGTAAACCTTGAAGGCGCCGATTTGCGTGGCGCTATAGGGTTAAGTGTTGAGCAGCTTTGCTCGGCAGCGCGTTGGCGCGGCGCGCTGCTCGATGCAGATCTGCAAGCGGCAGCGCAATTGCGCTGCGGAGCCTCGCAGGGCCCAATCGTTGGGCCACCTAGATCATAGCTGCGCTGTGCCACCCAAATCTTGCTTTTCATTTGTTTTAGCGCTCGTCGCCGAACATTTTTATGTCTTCGGGGCCTTCCTTTATAGGTGCTCGGTTGCGGCCCTGCACTTGTATGCGGATTTGCTCGACGATGTCCGGATTGGCGAGCGTGGTGATGTCGCCGGTATCCATTTGATTGGAAATGGCGGCTAGCACACGGCGCATGATTTTGCCGGAGCGCGTCTTGGGCATATCCGGAACAATGTGAATTGTTTTTGGGCGCGCGATTTTGCCGATCATCGTCTCGATCGTGAGCGTCACTTTGTCCTGCACCTGCTTTGACGGCGCCACTCCCGGTTTCAGGGAAACATAGACTACTGGCACGCGGCCTTTGACGTCGTCAACGGCAGGAACGACGGCCGCTTCCGCGATCTCCGGCAGACTAAGACAGGCGGATTCAACTTCTTTCGTTCCGAGCCGATGGCCGGCAACGTTGATCACGTCGTCGACGCGGCCAAGAATGCGGTAAAAGCCATCCGCGGAAAGCATGGCGCCATCCGCGGCGTAATAGGGCCAGTCGCGCCAATCCTTGCTTTGCGGATTCTTGTTGTACTTCGTGTAGTACTGGGTGACGAATCGCTGGGGATCGCCCCAGATGGTTTGCATGATGCCGGGCCACGGATTGCGAATGCAAATGTTCCCGGCAGCGCCAGAGCCTGCGCGCACTTCTTTTCCTTCTTCATCCCAAATGATCGGATAGATGCCGAGGGCGGGCGGTCCGGCGCTGCCGGGCTTCATGGGATCGAGCGCGGGTTTCGTGGTGCAGAGAAAACCGCCTGTTTCGGTCTGCCACCAGGTGTCGACAATCACCGCTTCCTTTTTACCGACCACGTCGTAATACCAGCGCCACACTTCGGGTTCGATGGGCTCGCCGACCGTGGTCATGTGCTTGAAATGGTAGTTGTATTTCTTGGGCTCGTCGCCGCCGGCCTTGCGCAACATGCGAATCGCGGTCGGTGAAGTGTGGAAGATGTTTACATTCAGGCGTTCGGCGATGCGCCACGGACGGCCGGCGTCCGGGAATTGCGGCACGCCTTCGTAGAGCACGCTTGTGGCAGCCAGCGCGAGCGGCCCATACACGATGTACGAGTGACCGGTGATCCAACCTATATCGGCCATGCACCAGTAGACATCGGTGAGATGAATGTCCTGGTAGTACTTGGAGGTGCCGGTGACGTAAGCAAGATAGCCGCCAGTACGATGCTGGCAGCCCTTTGGCTTTCCCGTCGTGCCGCTGGTGTACATCAGAAAGAGCGGCGCTTCGGCATCTTGCGAGACGGGCTCAACGATGTGATTGCGATAGTCCTTTAGAACTTCATCGACAAAAAAGTCGCGGCCCATGATCATCGGCGACTCTGAGCGGAAATGGCCGGGGTAGCGCTTCCAGATCAGCACTTTGTCGACCGTCTGGCCTTCTTTCTTTGCCATTTCCACCGCGATATCCGCGCTTGCTTTGTGGTCCACCCACTTGCCGTTACGGTGATAGCCGTCGGCATAGATCAGCACGCGGCTGCCGGAGTCTGCTGCGCGCAAGCCGCAGGCTTCACCGCTGAATCCGCCGAACACCACCGAGTGCACGACGCCAAGCCGCGCGCACGCCAGCATGGTGATGGGCAGTTCTGGAATCATCGGCATATGAATGGTGACGCGGTCGCCAGTTTTTAGCCCGGCGAAATCGCGGAGCATGGCGGCGACTTCATTCACGCGGCGATAGAGTTCCTGGTAGGTGATGACCGTGGCGGCTTCGCCTTCCGGCTCGGGAACAAAAATCAGCGCCGCTTTATTTTTATGCTGCGCGAGATGCCGGTCCACGCAGTTGTAGCAGGCGTTGAGCTTGCCGCCGACGAACCATTTCCAAAACGGAGGATTGCTGGTGTCCAGCGTGGTGTGCCAATACTGATCCCAGTCCAAGAGCTCGGCGTAGTCGCGAAAGCATTCCGGGAAGTTTTCTTCGCTGAAGCGCTTGACCACATCGGGATCGTTCAGATTGGCCTGCCCGATGAATTTCGGCGAGGGATGAAAATACTCTTCCTCTTTCCAGTGAACGGCGATCTGCGCTTCGTTGTCTTTGCGCGCGGCAGGCTTCGGCTGCGCATCTTTCGTTGAGGCGTTGTTTGCGAGCGGAGCGTGGCCCTTCGGTTCGGGTTGTGCAGATTTCGGTTTGCCGTTGGGCTTGCTGGCGGATTTCTGCGATTTGCTCTTTTTGGCGACAGCCATGATGGACTCCTGAGATGGGTGACGGGAGATTATACGTCGCGTTTTTAGGGACTGCGAGGGAGAGGTTGAGGTTAGCGCCGAACGGAGGCGTAAGCAGTAGATCGCTGAAAGGGGGGTGGTTCGACACCGCGGACGGTTGGAACTGGGAGGGGGTAAGGTTATGAAAACAAGGCCGATGAAACGGCAGGGAAGTGATAACGCAGAGAGCGCTGAGTTGACGCCGAGATACCCCACACCCCCGGTGTGTTTGCGTAAATGCGGTAGATAAAGGGGTTAGCGAGCGATTCGGCGTAAAAGCGGTAGATAAAGGACTTAGACGGGAAACAGGCCGCAAAGCGAGCGACAAAGGAGTTAAACGGAAGTTGACAGTCGACAGTTTAGGGTTGAAAGCGGGGGCGGGGAATCCAGCGCTGTGCGCAGGAACGGGAAAGCGATCGCGATGGCGTGCTCGAGACGGCATGTTGCCCTTTTTTCGGCCGCGAAGTGGACGTGGGCGGCAGGGGGCGAACTCAGGGGAGTGATGCCGCGTTCGGTTTTACCGAGGGCCGCCCTGAGGGCCAACGGAGAGAAGAATACCAAGGCGGGATGGAGTTGTCAAGTATTGTCAATAACGGATTGGGTACTCGTTCGAACGGATGGGAAAAGTCAAAACCCGCACGCTTCACAAACCGAAGCATGCGGCACCCTGTCGTACTTTCGTGCTCTGACCACTTGCGTGAAGTGGAATGATCGGTTGTCTGCGCCACCCGCCTTCGATAGTGACGCCAAGGGATTTCAGAAGAGCCTCATCGTAATAGGCGAATTTGTCGTCGCTGTCACCCGCATAGACCATCTTGCCAGTCGGTGTGAATAATTCGCAGAGGTCGGCCACTATCTTTTCGCCAGCGTCTTGCGACCGCCGCTTAAAATCACGACTCTTTTGGGAGTGCGTCCGGATAGGGTCCAAGGATTCGCCGTCCGTTGAAGTGGATCATGTGGTCCGGAGTTTCGGCGATCCACACTTCGGATTCCCAAGCGATCTGCGAAAAGAAAGGCAGCATCCCGCGGCGAGTTTCAAAAGCCGTGACAAAAAGCAAATCCGACTTGCATCGTGCAAACAATCCCTTGAGTTCTCTACGTCGCTTGTCATCCACCGGTCCCGCGCCGTTGATAGTTTCAATCAGCACTAACCAGTTCTTCGCCGCACGATGCACAACTACGCTTGGAGTTTTAACCTCAGGGTCGAAAACCACGCCAATTCTCGCAAGTTTCTCTATTTGCACGTGAACGACATTGCGCTCCGCTTCGCCAGTGTAGAGGATCACGCCACCTGGAACGAACCTCGGACAGAATTCCTCGACGATCGCCTTAACTAGGATATGCGACCTTGCCAGTGGAGTGATGAGCAAACAGCCATCCGCCGAGCGGATAACAAACTGAACCAACTACCTGTCTACCACCACTTCGCATTATTAGTTTTGGGGACTGTTGTCGATAGCTTGTCGCTCCCCAAAACCGGGGTTCCGAGCAGCCTGTAGAAGCCACCGCAATATTATTCCAAATCGGAATATGACGTCAAGGTGCTTAGAATCTGCCAGTGCCTAGATCCACGTTCAGCCGTGAGTACAACGTATTCTGCGGTCTCTTGCGCAAGTGCCGGCTAGAGCGGGGTCTTACACAGGTAGAACTATCCCAGCAGATAGGACAATCGCAAAGCTTTGTTAGCAAATACGAGATGGGTGAGCGGCGGCTTGATGTTGTTGAACTCTTGCGGGTCTGCCATCGGCTCGGCTTAACTTTGACCGATTTTGCGGCAAGATTTGAACGAGCTCTAGACCGCGCTAAAAATGTAAAGGCCGCGAATGCTGGAGGACCGAGCAGCAAATGAATGATCCCCTAGTGCTTCAGAAAAATGGCAGCACAACTGCTAGAAAGGCAGCGCAGATACTCGTGGCGAAGGACATCGGTTACGTCATACCAACTGCTCATCAGAAGAAGAATCTTGTAGTCGCTTTTGCGAAACGGGACATGATTGTTTACGGCAAGGCCTTCGATGTTCTCCACCTTAAAGGGCCGGTCAATTTAGATTCGCTGGAAGAAGTGGAATCACGGCTCGACGACATTTTCCTGTGCGAGATTAAATCGACGAACCAGGAATTTGCAGACGACTTCCGCGGTTACTTCTTCGCGCTCACAGCCGCTGAGGTGCTCGTTTCTCAAAGCCTGAAGGCGCGATTCCGTTTTATTTTTGTCAACACCATCACCGGTGTCCATCTAGAACTTCCGCTAAACGAGGTCTTTGCCAAGGCTCGAGGTATCTACCCGACGTGGAGCATTTCGTTTTGATCGCCCAAACTGGCGCGTTTGAGGAGCGAAAGTCCTCCGTGGGTCATCTCGATTCGCTAGGGAACGGTTTGAAGTACGTTCCGTTGCAAAAACTACGCAGAGTGATGGCCATCTGCTCACCACCGGGTTCTAACAGGTGCAGAGCCACACCAAGAACCCCGTGTAGATGTTCGATGTCTCTATACCTATCTCACGAAGAGCCAAGCGGGTTGCCGAATCGCTATTTATTTTCTTGTAGGGCGGGTTCATGATGGCGCAGTTGAAGCGGCGCACCGGCCCGAACATTTCCTGCCGCACCGCTCGCACGCCTTCGTCTATGAAGTCTTTTTGAAGTAGTTCGCAGTCAAACCCTACACCGGCAGCTTCACAAGTTTTGCGGCACTGTTGGAGAGTGTCTGCCAGATACTCTGAAAGCTCAGGGTCAATCTCATAGGCTGTAGCATGAATTGTTTTGGGCCGTTCGGAACGCTCGCATACCTCACTGACGAAGGCAGCGGTCAGAGAGCCTACGCCTGCACCGGCATCCAATAGCCTGATGTCAGGATGCTTTGCTGAGAACATGAACGCCATCAGCCGGGCTGTGGCCGGTGGTGTCATGAACTGACCAAGGTCAGAGCGGCGTTCAGGGTTTAGCTTGCGGTTCGCATCAAGGCGAAAAAATTCAACGCTATCTACTAGCAAAGAGCCTTCCCCTTTTATTCGCTGAGGGGATGCTACTGTACTTTTGCTAGGAATCGCAATAAGAACCGTTTGAAGCTGACAGCGCGGTCAAGGTCTAGGTCGGATTCAAACTGGGTCAACTCGGTCACCTCACAGCATCATCAGGACAACTTCGCCCGCGACGGTCCGCTGCCGCTACAAGGGCAAAAACGGAGCGCCTTGCGACGCACGGGACGCGCTGAAGCGCCGCCACAAAGAAACGGCTCCGGGCTGAAGCCGGCCGCTACGTAGGGGCCAACATCGCGCCCGGTCAACGGGGGACGGCGGGGGCGGGCGACTACGCCGGGCTTCAGCAGTGGGGCGATGGCGTGTGGGGAACCGGGCACGATCGTCGATGTGCGAGTTTGCGGCTGGGTTATGTGGGAGTGGGTGGCTGCACAGCCATGAGTGGCTGTGCTACTTGAAGCGAACGACAGGAGATAAGCACAAGAATTTCTGGGCGCGGCACGCTTGTCGATGTGCGAGTTTGCGGCTGGGTTATGTGAAGTGGGTGGCTGCACAGCCAGGAGTGTCT
>Ga0073928_10002537_pt1 | contig 31100 bp, 32 predicted proteins | sample PaiPotPPA55metaG_FD_76969 | JGI IMG/M metagenome (GOLD analysis project Ga0073928, IMG submission 76969) | Iron sulfur acid spring bacterial and archeal communities from Banff, Canada, to study Microbial Dark Matter (Phase II) - Paint Pots PPA... ...
AAGAGCGCGATGTAGCCGACCCAAACGGCGACGCTGAAGTTATATTTGAGTATCCATTGGAGGATCAGCCCCCCTGTCATCGCGTAGACCGTCGGGAAAATAAGGACCATTGCCTCTGTGACTGAGTGAAAGACCATGTACAACAGCATGAAGATTACGAAGAACACGACCGGAAGGATGAGTTTCAGACGTTGCCTCGCACGCACTTCGAATTCGTATTCGCCAGACCATTGGTAGGTGTATCCTGGAGGCAGTCGCAGTTTCTGTTGCAGCAAACCAGAAGCCTGTTGTACGAAGCCGCCATAGTCGCTCGTATTCAGGTCGATATAGACATAACCTGTGAGCTGGCCATCTTCATCTCGGATCATCGCAGGGCCACGCGAGAAGGATAGGCTCGCTACCTGGTCAATCGGGATTTGTGCCCCAGAAGGAGTCGCGATGAGAACCCGGCGAAGTTCGTCCACGTTGTCACGAAAGTCGCGTTCGTATCGAACGCTAATTGGATAGCGTTCGCGGCCTTCGACATTCTCTGCGACGTTCATGCCGCCTATGCCTGAAACGACCGCTTGTTGCACGTCCGCAATCGTTAGGCCATATTTGGCGGCCTCTGGACGATTGACCTCGACATTCACATAGAAGCCTTGCGACACACGTTCGGCAAACACGGACCTCACCCCAGGGAGACCGGATAGGATTTGCTGTATCTGAGTGCCAAGCTCTTGGATGCTGTCGAGCGAGGGCCCTTGGATTTTCATTCCGACAGGGGTCTTAATTCCGGTCAACGCCATATCGAGCCGGTTCTCGACGGGCATGGTCCACGTATTGCTGAGTCCTGGGAACTGAAGCTTCCCGTCCATTTCCTGAATGAGCTTGTCGTATGTCATTCCCACAGGCCATTGCTCGCGTGGTTTGAGCATGACGGTCGTGTCATACATATCGAGCGGGGCATTGTCGGTAGCACTGTCCGAACGCCCGACCGCGCCGAATACGGTCTCCACCTCGGGAAAGGAACGGATGATTCGGTCCTGCTCTTGCAGCAGCTTGGACGCTTCGACAATGGAGATGCCGGGTAGAGATGTCGGCATGTACAGCGCAGAACCTTCATAGAGTGGCGGCATGAATTGGCTGCCGAGCTTGAACATCAGCGGGAACGTAACCGCCAAGAATATGAGATTAAGAAGTAGCGTTGTTTTCCGATATTTCAGACAGAGCCGGAGCACTGGCAGATACAGTGCTTGCGTGATCCTGGAAATGGGGTTTTCTGATTCGGGTCGCAGCCTCCCCTTTATGAACATGACCATCAGCACCGGAACCAGGGTGATCGCCAGGACGGAAGAGAAGCCAACAGCAAGAGTCTTCGTCCAGGCCAACGGCTTGAACATCCGTCCTTCCTGTGCCTCCAGTAAGAAAACCGGAAGAAAGGAAACAACGATGATCACGAGGGAGAAGAACAGGGCTGGTCCGACTTGCTTAGCAGAATCGATGAGAATGCGCCGACGCTCTCCCTCGCTCGGTGGGAGTGGTTTTGCGCTTTCGGCTGTCACTCGCTCCAACACAATCGGCCCGTTTGCCGTATCTATTCCGTTCGAAGGTTTCGTCGCGCTCGATACCTGTCTCTCCGAAAGATGTCGATACCCGTTCTCAACCATGACAATCGAGGCGTCCACCAAAACTCCAATCGCCAGCGCCAAGCCGCCGAGCGACATGATGTTGGAGCTCACATGTAGGTAATACATCGGTATGAAAGCCATCGAGACCGCAATGGGCAGCGTGATGATCGGAATCAGCGCCGAACGGAAATGAAACAGAAAGATGATGATTACGAAGCTGACGATGATGGCCTCTTCCACGAGGTCGCGCTGCAAGGTCTTGATGGATTCTTGGATCAAACCGGCGCGGTCGTAGCCCGCCACTATCTCCACACCAGGAGGAAGCGAGGGTTTGATCTCCGCGAGCTTCTTTTTGACTCCGTCTATTACCGTCAAGGCGTTCAATCCGTAGCGCATCACAACGATGCCGCCTACGGTTTCTCCATCGCCGTGCCATTCGACCACGCCTTCCCGCATATCCGGACCGAATGACACAGTTCCCAAATCCTTGATCAGGACTGGCGTGCCGTTCTTGGCCATGACTGGTACGTTCCCGAGGTCATCGAGAGACTTCAGATAGCCCAAACCACGGATCATGTACCGTGTTCCGCTCATCTCCAGAACGCGTCCGCCAACTTCATTGGTGCTGGATTTCACCCGATCAATCACGGTTGAAAGAGGGATGCCATATGCGAGCAACTTGTTTGGGTCGAGGCTGACTTGGTACTGGCGAACGAACCCGCCTATGCTTGCAACTTCAGCGACGCCAGGGACCGTCTCCAATTGGTAGCGTAGGTGCCAGTCCTGCAGCGTCCGCAGATCGGCGAGACTGTACTTGTGCGTGTGGTCCACGAGAGCATACTCGTACACCCAGCCCGCACCAGTTGCGTCAGGCCCAATTGCTGGATGCACATCAGCAGGCAGACGGCCCGCAATCGTTTGCAGATACTCCAGCACGCGAGAACGGGCCCAATAGATATCGGTGCCGTCTTCGAACACGACGAACACATAGCTATCGTTGAACATTGTCTCAGCGCGCACAGCTTTAACATTTGGGGCTGCGAGCAGTGCCGTCACAATCGGATAACTGACCTGGTCCTCGATGATGTTGGGTGGCTCGCCTTCCCAGTTGGTGTGAATGATGACCTCGACATCGGAAATGTCCGGCAGGGCGTCAAGCGGGATGTGTCCCATACTCCAAATTCCGGTCAGAGTGAGGAGGAGGACTCCCGTAAAGACCAGGAAGCGATTGTGAGCGCACCATTCAATGACACGAGAAATCATGACTACATTCCTCCCGTGGCATTGACGGAGAGCTGCTTATTCGCAATGGCCTGGCCGTTTTGCTGTGCTGTGATCGTGACTTGCCACGTGCCCCCCGACCCCAGGGCCCCATTGCCCTCATACACTCCGCCACCCTTATCACTGGCTTGGACGACGGTCTTCATCGCGGCCATTCCCATCGCTGGCATGGCAGCCATAAAAAAGGTGACGCTGACCTGCGCTCCCGCAATCGGCTTTCCCGCCGCATCGGTCAATTTGACTCGGACAGTGTTTCCGCCTTTTTGTGGGGGAGAAGGCTGCGTTGTCAGTTCGACAATGGCTTGAGTTTGCGCCGGAACATTCATCGCAGCGGCCTGCCCCGCGCCTGGAGGCGGAGGCATGAAGGCACCCGCTGCAGCCTGTAACTGAGCTTCTGAATCAATCAGAAAGTTTGCCGATGTGACGATTTGGTCGCCAGCTTTCACCCCCTTGGAAATCACGAATTGATCGCCGACGTGAGGCCCAAGCTCGACTTCGTGCGGCTCGATGTTTCCTTCGCCTGCGTATGTGAAAATGAGATTCTTTGTTCCCGAATGGAAGACTGCTGAGTCGGGCACAATCAGCCGCTGACCCAAAGGCAGCTTCAGGCTCACGTTCACATACATGCCGGGCCGCAGTTTCAATCCTGGGTTTGGGAAGACGAGGCGCGCTGACAGCGTCCGAGTTGCCATATCCAATTGCGGCAAAAGGTAGTCCACTCTTCCCCGGAATATCTGCCCAGGGTAGGCATCCAGCGTGACCTCGGCTGGATCACCAGGCTTGATCTTTCCCGCATCGTTCTGAAAGATTTGGGCTAATACCCATACTTCTGACAGATCAGCAATTGTGTACAGCTTGGTGTCAGGCTGTACGTTCATGTTTGGCAGGGCGTTTTTCTCTGTGATGTAACCAGCGACCGGAGAATTGACTGTCAGATCGGTGATTGGCTCGCCTGTGGCATCCAGCTTGGCGATTTCGCTCTCCGGTATGTCGAACTGCTGAAGGCGCGCCTTGGCTGCGGTAATCAGCGATGCGGCCCCATCCGCGACGCCGCTCACTGCACTCTGCTGCAGGGCGGCGGCACTCTTCTTCGCCAACAAATACTCCCTTTCACTTGCCACCAGATCAGGGCTGTAGATTGTGAACAGCGGCTGTCCCTTTGCGATGAAATCACCGGTAGCATCCGCATAAATCTCGCGAATCCACCCGGCAAACCGCGTCTGCACGTAGGCAAACCGGCGCTCATTTGGCTGGACATTCCCGTAAGAACGGATCTCGTCACTCATGACCTTGGATTCGACTGTTCCAACCTTCACGCCAATGCTTTGCATGCGCTGTGGAGACAGTTGAATCGGAGCGAGCGGTGTGTCGGACTGTGGCGCAGTTGCATCAACGGCACTGGCAGTCGGCTCCGTTATCGACTGCGACGTTTCGCTTCCTACGCTCGCCGCCACGGTAGGTTGGCTCCCCCGCGCCATCGGATTGAAGGGCGAACGCCACCAAAGCCAGGCAGCGAAACCCGCAACGGCAATCAATGCGATGAGCGCAACCAGAAATGCGCGGCGATACTTTTCCACTGCGAGATTCTGGCTCTCTGTCTCTTCGTGCTTGTGGGCCATCGTACTGTTCTCCGTCATGGAAGAGTTACCCCCGTGAGCCGCTCGATATGTGCCAGTGCAGTTTCATGGTCAAGAATGGTTTGCTGATATTCGAGGTTGAGGCTGAGGACATCCATGAACGAGGAGAAAAGGGTCTCGAAATCTTCACGATTGGACTGATAAGAAGCCAAGCCCGCCTGGATTGTCGCTTCCGCCTGCGGAATTAGGCCGTCGCGATAGATCAACAGTTGCTCCTCCGAAGTTTTGACCATGACGTACTGCTTCTGAACCTCAGCGAGTGCAGTCTGCAGTTGTGTATCGAGATCTGCCTGGGCACGCTCGACGTTCACTTGAGCTTGGGCGAGCGCCGCCTCTCTTGGCTTGCGCCGTGGGAAATTCACATTGAATGAAAGTTCGTAATAATCGCGGAACTTACGATCGGTATTCTCATACATATAGGAGACCCCAAAATCTGGCCGGAACTCCTTCTGGGCCAACTCAACCGCTGTTTGATTGCGCTCGACCATCGCTGCATTTTCGTGAATGTTTGGATTTTGTTCGCGGACCTTGTCGAGAAGTTCGCTCGCTGTGTAACGCAGAAAAGTAGCGGCAACCGGCTCAGCGATGATGTCAGGAGAATCCTGTGGCCGTCGAAGAATCCGCTTAAGCTCGGCCTGCGCTTCCCCAACCAACTGGTGATGCATGGAGATTTCGCGGAGGATCTTTGTCCGCTCAAGTTGCGCCTTTAACACATCCTGCTGATTCCCCATGCCTGCCGAATAGTGCGCCTCTGCCTGCTGTTCCACTTGCTGCAGGAGCGTGGCGTTCCGCTGAATTGTGCCTAGAGTCTGTTGAAGGTAGGCCAGACGGAAATAGGTCGTCTTCAGCATCTCGATTTCGTCCTGGAGCACGACATCCACATGTACCCTCGCCGTATCTGCATCGCGATCCGCCACTTCGCCGCGCAATTTCAGCTTTCCGGGGTATGGCAACTGCTGAGAAGCTCCTAGGCCAATGTAGGAAAAATCGCTGTTTGTATACCCAGCGAAGGGGCGCGGGCTGCCCACACTGAATTGTTGCAATGTGAACTCTGGGTCAGGAAGCGTCGAGACCTGCGGTGCAACAAATTTCGCCGCACTAGCGGCACGTTCGGCGGCTAGAATCATGGGATCGTTCTTTTCCGCTTCTTCCACGAGCGCGGCGAGCGGTGTAGGTACTCCCTCTTCGTGCTGCATCTGCCAGGAAGCTTGCACAGATTGTTCAACCGCCTGTTGCGGTGCTTGTGGCGTAGCAAACAGGCTCGGTGAAATACTTCCGGCAATAATCGTGGCAAGGCCAGCCGCAATCAGCCGCGAGCCTCCGCGCCCAGTTATCATCGCAGTCCTCCGTCGTAAATTTGCATATGTGTTTCTTGGCCATCGGCTGCCGTGGCGCGTAAGCGCAAGCAGTAAAAGATATGCAATCAAGACAACGGGTCGGCGGTTCTCCTCCCCCGTAGCGTTGTGCAACGTTCTGTTTGTCACGAATCTCTTAAGTCGCATGCCGCGTGTCCCCTCTTTGGAGTTTCATGATGCTGATAATCACTTTGTTCGCCAGCAATCGGTGCCTCCTCACGGGTTCTTCTTCGACCCACTGAAGCCGCTGCCATTCAGGTCGTGGGCATAGATTTCGTCCCAAAGCCGGTCAAACAGCTCTCGCGACATTGGCTGCTTGAGTTCAAAAGTAAAAGTTTCGCGATAGCTATTGACCCGCAGCTGAAAAGGATCTGGCTTAGCCAACGTTTGAACGTCCGACCAGCGCCAACTACGCTCGCCTTGTCCATTTGTTGTCAGGTAATCGATCCCGTCAGGGCCGAAATGCAAGGTTCCGTTAGTCCCCCCTGCGAGTGTGCGGTGCCGCGCCGGGATTTCGGCAAAGCTTGTTGCAGTGGGATTGGGGTCTGCGTTTCGTACTGGTTTTGCAACACGAAGCGCCAGTTCGGCCGCAATATCAGGTGGCATCGCCACGGTCAAATCGAAACGATATTTCCTTTCGCCATGGCCATGCCAGCTACGGTTCTCATATCCGGTAATTGCAAGACGGCGCGGACTCAAGAGATCAAATGTCTGGATCTCCAAGAACGGCCAGTGAAGGGTAGTTCCTTTGGTTGGACGGAATACTACTCCGTCCGGGCTTAGTATGAGCGTTCCTGAGGTCCTTTCGAGCCCGTGATGCAGCCGGGCCCGAGATTCCCAAGCCAAAGCAGTCGTTACGTTGCTGGATGCCTGGGCTTGCCCCTCACGCGGCTGTTCTGCGACTTCGCTATGCAGCTTCAGATTTCTTGGATAGGAGAGCCGCTGAGCACCGCCGAGGCCTATGAATGCAACCTCGCTGTTTGTATATCTCGCAAAGGGACGCGGGGTACTCGCGCTGAATTGCTGCAATGCGAAATGCGGCTCCCGAAATGCCGAGGCTTGCGACCCGACATGCGTGGCACCCGTCGCCGCACTCTCGGCAGCCATAATTGCCAGATCATTCTTCTCCGGCTCCTCGATGAGCGTGGCGAGCAGCGCAAGAAGCCCAGTTTCATGCTCCATCTGAGGCTGAACCTGTGCAGATTGTTCTTGTCCTTGCTCGCCTATTCCTTGGGGTGCGGCGAACAGCTTCGGTGAATATCCCCCGGCTAGCACTGTGACAAGACCGAATGCAATGAACGGCGACCTCTGGCTTCCAGCCAGCATTCGCAGGGAAAAGCGGATACATTCCATCACTAATCCTCCGTCATGAACTTTGTGAGCGCTGGACACACGTGTGCGCCAGTGGACAAACGGAGAGACAGAATTAGATTCTGAGGACGGAGTTCGTTTCGGACAGACTTAAAGGTGGGGAATGGAACTGCGCAATGGTCAAAGCCGAATCGGCAACCACAAGAATAGGAGTTGGCTCAACGTGCAAAAATGCCGTCACAGCCGCCGCAGGAGAAATTCGGGAATGCTCACCGCTACCGATATACGGCTGAACACTTTGTTGGCTCGGTGACTTGCAGCAGGATTGGGGGGACGACATTTCCTTCGAGCCGCATTGAGAACCCATCTGGCGGCAGCACTCATTCTCGCTCGCACCCATGAGTTGCCGTGGCACAAAACACGAAAGCCCCGGTGTCCCAAGCAGGGCAAGCAATGCCGCGACAGCGTACAATCTGGTTCGCAGTGCCATCCTCACGAATTGTACTCCTATCCCTCCGCTTGACGCAACAGGGCAAAAAGATTAGTGACTCATTTTGATTCTTCGGACCTCCGAAACGAACATCCACGATCTCCATACGAGCAAAAGACGCAGCAATCGCCCGACTTCGGTTTGAGTACGGTCCTCCATCCCCGACACTCGTAAAAACATAAGCAACGGTCGGTTGGCATCGTCTCCATTGCGGCGCGCCCGCAGTTTGGACAGGTAATCGTTGCTGTGCCTATTTTCATTCTTCAAGGCAAAACTCCAACGCCTTCCTCTAGGCACAAACGTGATCCGCTATGCGCTATTGGAAGGATCGCACGCCTACGACCGACAGAAATACGCCGCCATGCTCCGCGAAGCTTTTGAACCGTTCGAGCAATTCACGGCTACCCCAGGTTCACTTCCTGATTTCGCTCGATTCAGACCTCGCAGACGATTTGTCTCGCTCTCCTCTTTTCACCGCTTTGAGACTGCTGCGTCCCGGCGAATAAACGCCCCCGCCTCCGGTCTCCACTGGCACCTTTCGCGCGCACCACACCCCTGTGTCACTCAAGCGTGCGATCCGTTCCGACCTAGACGCACCAATCTCTTCGCTCCCGTTCTCTGTTTCGGGACCTTGCCCCCTCGCTGTTGGTGAAGGGGGCACGAAGCTCCCGAAACAGGAGAACAATCATGAAAGTCGAGCAAGCCAAACAGATCGTCAGCAAAGCAATCGAAGAACTCAGTCAAGCTCTCGAAAGGGGCCACAGCGAAACGCTGAGAACTTACCTCGCTGCTATTGGCCGATTCCATCGGTACAGTCTGCGGAACGTAATGCTTATCGCATCGCAGAAGCCAACCGCTACGCACGTCGCTGGTTTTCGCGCGTGGCACAAACTTGGACGCTTCGTGAAGAAAGGCGAGAAGGGCATTCTGATTCTCGCTCCAATCGTTCGACCGAAGAACCAAAGCGTGGAACAAACCGAAACCGATAAATCATCAACCCCTGTTGGATTCCGGGCCGCGTACGTGTTCGACATCAGTCAGACGGACGGTCAAAAACTTCCTGAAATCGGCAACGTCAATGGCGATCCCCGCGAATACCGTGACCGGCTCGGCAAATTCATTACTGACCAAGGTATTCTTCTCGAATACTCGCAGGATATCGCCCCTGCTCGCGGTACCTCTGCAGGCGGCAAGATCACGTTGTTGCCGGAACAGACTCCTGCCGACGAATTCGCCACGCTAATTCATGAGGTCGCACACGAATTGATGCATCGTGACGAGCGCCGCGCCAGCACATCAAAGCGCAGCCGCGAGACCGAAGCCGAGGCCGTAGCATTCGTCGTCTGCCAAGCAGTCGGGCTTGAGACTGGCTCGGCAGCTCAAGACTACATCCAGCTTTACGAAGGTGACGCCAAGCTGCTGTCGGAGAGCTTAGAGCACATCCAGCAAACTGCTACTCGCATTCTCAACTCTATCGGCGCGGAGGATTCCTCCGCGCCGCAAGTCTAGAGCGGCCTGCATTACTGAATATCACCGAACCGAGGAGAAGCGAATTTCCGACCGAAATAGCGGGAACGCGGCCAGAGCCGCTATGATTTGAACACTGGCAAAGATCGCTATCGAAGCCGGGAACCCCCAACGAAGTGCTTCCCCAAACAGGTAACTTCCAATTCCGAACCCGACGAACAAAGTGAAGACGTTCAGACCCATTGCGTGGCCCACACGTTTCGGATTCAGCGATGTGACACCTGACCTATGCACGGATTTGGAGGAGAGGCTGAAGGTCTGAGGAGAGAAACATTTGGGAACCCTGAGAATCCTGGTGTAAAACCAGTGAAGCCGTGACGTGAGCGCTTCACGACCCAATTCTCAGGAGTTCACCCAAATGGTGATAAGCCCCACGGGGCGTAGCGCGAAAAAGCCCACCAAACAAGGGGTCGCAGAGGATACCCCCAAGCCTATAAGAATCAACGGATCCACACATTTTGACTTCGAGGGGAAGAATTTGACGGCCTACGCTGGCCTGTTGCCGGTGGCGACGATGCTGGAGAAGCTCAAGTTTCAGCAACTGGTCGAAGAGACCCTCACTGTGAAGCGCGTAACCCGAGCGATGCCCATGTATCAATTCGTGTTGGGGATGGTGCTGGCTCTGTACGTTGGATTTTCTCGTCTGAATCATCTGCGATTTCTAGCACGCGAGCCGATGTTGATGGGGATCTTAAAGGTACTGGAGTTGCCACCGCAGTGCACGTTCTGGCGTTTCTTGGCCTCACTCCATTTGAGTGTCGCGCAGCAGTTGCTGGAAGTGCAGCGACAGATGCGGCAGAGAGTATGGGAAGCCGCCAATGTCCGGCTGACTTCGGTGACTTTCGACACGGATACGACCGTGCACACGGTATACGGGAAACAAATGGGAGCACGAAAGGGCTACAACCCGAAGCACAAGGGCAAGAAAAGTTTTCAACCCATTCTGACTTTTCTGGCGGAAACCAGAGAGTTCGTAGGCGGAGCATTGCACAACGGAGATCGTCCCACCGGGATGCAGATCGCCAGGCATTTGGAAAGCGTGCTCCTGACTGTGCCGAAAGGCGTGAAGACGATTTACGCGCGAGCCGACGCTGGCTTTTATTGTTGGGAAGCGGTGCAGGCTTACAAGACATACGGCTGCCAGTTCATCGTGGTGGCGCGAAAAACGGAGCGATTACTGGAAGAGCTGAAAGCGGCGCTCTGGAAGCGATCTCCGCGCACCGATGCCGACCAGCAGTGCGAGTTTTGGTATCAGCCGCAAGGTTGGGGCCGCGCGTATCGGTTCATCGCCCTGCGCTATGAGAAGAAGCCAGAACCTAAAAAGAAGGACGAGCCAGAGCAATACCAGCTGTTCGAGACCTCCGAGTACACCTACCGGGTCTTTGTGACCAGCATGGATGGCCCGATCGACGTGTTGGTGTGGTTTTACCGTCAGCGGGCCACCGCCGAGAACCTGATCAAGGAAGCCAACAACGATGCCGGGCTGGCCGCGCATCCTTCCTAGCGCTGGGCCATGAACTGCGTGCACTTCCAACTGGCCATGCTGGCCTACAACCTGAACTGTTGGTTGTTGCTGTTCAACCGGGAAAAGACAGCGGATGCAGCCGAGATGAAACATACGCGACTGTCGACGGCGCGACTGCGTTTTCTGTTTCTGGCGGCCAAAATCTGGTGCCATGCTGGACGAGTAGACGTCAGCTACAGCGATCATTACCAGGAGAAAGGAATCTTTCAGCGGCTGATGGATCGCTTGCGGTCCATCACCGATGGCGTCAACGGATTCGCACCTGTCATACCCACAGCTCTCCGTTGCTGACGCACCATTGTGCATAGTTTCCTATGCACGCCAAACGAAGCAGCTCTAACAACTTACAAGATCGGGAGAACGCAGACAGAGACCACCAAGCGGAAACTCAAAAAAGATCGTGGCAGCCAAAACTCACTGCGCAGCCACTGGGGTCAAATTGCATGCATAACTTGGGTGACAGCGGCCAGCAATCGTAATAGCTGTTCGCGCTGGCGCGACGAATTCTCGAAGGGTTCCGTTTCCATAACTTCCGCCGTCATCCCTAGGTGGCCCCGTTCGGTAAAACACCCACATTACTAGCAGTAAGAGAAAAGGCGGCTCTATTCGAGCCGCCTTGGATCGATGGGACTCCAGTTACGCGAGAGCCGAACGCAAGACGTGTTCCGCTGGCCCGCGCCCCGCACAACACGAGGCAAGCTTGCCGTCAATTACTACGGCGGGCACGCTTCTGACACCATGTTCTTTTGCCTTTGAAGCTACTTCAGACTTCTGCATGTCATGAATGGCGACCTCATGTGCAGAGCCTGCAATCTTCTTCACTAGTTCGATGGTTTCCTTGCATGTTGAACAACCCGCGCTGAAGACTTCAATTTTCTTTTTTGTGGTCATGATGTTCTCCTGAGTATTTGCCTAGACTGTTTCTGTTTTGCAATTCGAGCGAGTGGCTTCCTGATTCGCTTTGTCGTGACGCGGCCACGCATTCCACAACGAAGCGATAACCAGCAGGCCGACTGCGCCGTACGTGATGAGGTTGGACAGCCACACAAACTTGCCTAACAACACAAAAATCGCTGCAAGCAACCCCAGAAAGAACGGGGCGTGACCATGCCGATTGCACGCTCTGAACCCCAACGCCCCCAAAGCAACAACCAGGGATGCAGCGGTCAGCGGAATAAGATATGCCGTTGATATTAGAAAGCTGAGTCCAACCGAAGACAGCAAACCTGCATACGCTGGCCAGCAGAGTGGGCAAATCAGTTTGGGAACCATTGAGACGCTGATACCCGGTAATGCCAAGAAGCTTTGCTTCAAACTTCGGTTCATGTTTGCTCCCTATCGAGGCTCCCAAGAATGGGGCACTCCGCGATTGGGCCGCACCCGGCGCAAACCCGCGTCAGCTTGTGTAGCGCTCTTTTCATGGAATGAAGGCTTCTAATCCTTGCGTCTATGTCAGCAATCTTCGCCTCAGCGCCTTCGGACATCTGTCCTCTTTGCAGTTCGTGACACACGAAGCGACAACAGTTCCCGAATTTCGGCAAGGGAGAATCCAAGTTCCTGCGCACGTCGAATGAACCTTAGCCGCCCTGCGGCATCCTCGGGGAAGAGGCGGTAGCCCGATTCGCTGCGTGGTGGTCGGGGCAGCAGGCCCCGCCGCTCGTAGTAACGCACGGTTTCCAAATTGACCCCTGCTTCCCTGGCGAGGCGACCTATTGTGAGCGTCCTCATGTCTGTACTCGCTTTCTGACTTTAATCTAAACCCCGTACTATGGTACGGGGTCAAGCACTATTTTGGGGGCGGTAGGACATTAGCCTTCATCGTTGACGCAGCCGCTCTGATTCGCTTTCCTCGCTGCCGTTGTTTGCTCTGCTTTGAGTTGCTCCGGTGGGGTCGGTTTATGACACACAACATGTGTCACGCTCCGCGCCGGGCCTCCTCTTGCACCCGCTCACGCCAGTCGCAGAAATCCCTCCTGTCACTCGCGTTGCCACCCGCGTCAGCCCTAACCAGCCACGCCTACGCAACAAGTTCTCTTCGTGTCGGTCCTGCTTCCTCGTTTGGGTGAAGGAAGCAAATTCCAACACGAAGGAGAGAACTAACATGAATATAGAGCAGAGCAAACAAGTCATCAGGGAGCAGCAGGCGAATACGGTCCTGCAAGGCGATTGCGTCGAAGTCATGCGGCAGCTACCAAGTTGCAGCGTCGATTTCGTGCTGACCGATCCGCCGTATCTCGCACACTACCGTTCGCGTGACGGACGCACCGTAGCCAACGACGGTAATGCCGCTTGGTTGAAACCCGCGTTCGCTGAAGTTTTCCGTGTATTGCGCCGCGACGCGTTTTGCGTAAGTTTCTACGGCTGGCACCAGGCTGACAAATTCATCGCCGCGTGGCGCGAGGCTGGCTTCCGGCTCGCTGGGCACTTGACGTTCACGAAGCGGTACGCTTCAACGGAACGATATCTCCAGTACTACCATGAGAACGCATACTTGCTCGCGAAAGGCAATCCGCCGCAACCGACGCAACGGATTCCCGATGTGCTCGAATGGAAGTATTCCGGCAATAAATTGCATCCGACGCAGAAACCGCTCTGCGTTCTTACGCCGCTGATTCAGTCTTTCTCGCGCCCCGGCGATGTTGTCCTCGATCCCTTCTGCGGCTCCGGCTCGACGCTACTCGCGGCAAAGCTGCAAGGCCGCCAGTTCATCGGAGTTGAGTTAGACCCACGCTACTCCAACATCGCTGCTAATCGCGTTCGGAGCCGGGCCGCATGACTTTCCATCAGGGCCTATCGCCAGGCGGTCCCCAAAACCATTTCTGCCTACACGCAGGCGCTCGCGAAAATCGTGCGCGGTAAGAGGGGAGCACGCAACCGCCGACTTGCGCAAATCAGTTGGCAGAATTTCCTCGAAACTTGAAATACCCCATCCGCACACTGTCCGGTTGGAGTATCTTGATCCTTGACTCAGGAGATGGATGAGAACGCGAAGATGTAAGTCGGAGTCGGAGTCGGAGTCAGAGAATAACTGGACAAAACGTCTACCGATTGTCACAGGAGCAAATCCATGAAAATAAGTTTCCTGTGGGTCATCGTCCTTGGCGTTTTCCTGCTGGTAGGCTGTGGAAGCAAGAAGGACGCGAACGAGAAAAACTTTTCCGAGGCCATCAACGCGTACATGGCCAAAAGGGGCCAGCTGTGCCTTGGCATAACGTCCATGTGGCCCGTGGACCTCAATGAAAGCGAGCGCAGAATGACCGTGGGGCGAGCACCGGTGATGGAGGCCCTGGAAAAGATTGGCTTAGTGCGCTCCCATGAGACCACGTCTGAATCCACACCCTTGTTCAGTACCCGGCCAGTAAAGGTCACGGTTCTTCGCTACGAACTGACTGAAGAGGGGAAGACGTTCTACCGGGAAAAACAGGGTCTAAGTCTTCCTGGCAACAAGGAGACCCAGGGCGACCTCTGCTACGGACAACAAGCGCTGGACAAGATCGTCAAATGGGAGGGGCCGACTACCGTTGGCGACTCTAAAGAAGCCTCAGTATTCTACACGTATAAGATCGACAATCTTGCTGAGTGGGCAAAGAACCCTGACATTCAGAGCGTTTTTCCTGGAGTTGTTTCGAGCGTTGCCGGTGCCGGAAAGACACAGATGAATCAGGCTCTGACACTGACCAACCAAGGATGGCAAGCCAGGGGAATCGACACTCCGTTTTAGCGCGACCTTGTTTCACTTCCAGACTGCGAGGCGATCCTATTATGCAGACAAGCCACGCCCCACCAGAACATGCCCCGTTTCTGTCGCACAACCCCGCGCGATCCTTCGGCGGCCTGCGCGGACAATAGCCTAATCGGTAGCAAATCGCTCCACATGGGCGTCTGAAGTCGCCAATACGGAGCATAACCCTGCCCCTACGCGCGCCGGGTCGGTCCCAAGTGCAGCCCACAAAGCCACCATAGTACTAAAGTACTATAGAATCAATACCTTAGCTGAAACCATCGTCCGTCTGATAGCATCCAACTATTAATAGGGTTCTCGACGGCAAAATTGGCAACCCCAATGGACCCGAGTGCGAGAAACGAAATCCAGTCCCCGATTCTTGCTCAACTCGGTTGACCTCACGGGCCGAGAAATCGATCCTACAGTTTTGTCCGTCGCTAACAGGATTGCACCGAAAGCCGTCGCTTACGCCGAAAGGCTTCTCGGAGACCCCGCCGTTGCAATAAATCTCTTCGAGCAGGCAGCGGCCTCCGTTTCAGAAGCGATCAAGACGAAACAGGCCAGTGGCTCTGCTGTGCGGGATCTCGCTGCTTATTTGTTCCGCACCTACATGCGGCTGGTCAGCCAAACAAAACGAAAAGACTCCCTGTTGCAAACATCCCTCGACGTGGAAGCCGAAGACCAGATTTCGCAGGGCGATCTCGCGCGCGCCGAAGCCGCCTTGCTCCTAGATGAAATAATGGCCGTTTGCGACCGCCTGACCCGCGAAATTGCCTTTCGCCGTATTGAGGGCTTCTCCTGGAAAGAAATAGGCGAACGCTATGGACTTTCGGGGCACGCGGCAGAGGCGCGATTTAGCAAAGCCCTTGACCGCGCCAGAAAAAGGCTGAAAATACAAGACCGGGAGCGGTGAGGAGGCATTGACCCTTGCCGGGTGCCAGGATTAAGCCGAAGAAACCCAAAACGATGTCCCCCGCTGACAAGGAGTTCCTTCGTCTTGGCAAAGAGCATTTCGCGGAGGACTTCCCGAATCCTACGCGCCAAGGATGCCCGCCTGACTCCACACTAAAACTGCTCGCCGACAAACCGACCGAGGTCGAGGAATCGGTTCTCACTCACATTAGTTCCTGCTCGCCTTGCTACAGGACGTACAGCCACTTTCTCCAGGAGCAGAGGGGAAAAGCCCAGTCGCAATCGTAGAACGTAGGCACGGAACTGATCCGATCCGTGCAAAATAGTTTAATTTTTCTGGTGAGGTTTTCCCGTTTTTTCCCCTCTATATATATGAGGGGAGTTTTCACCGAATTCTCCCGCAAGCCTGGTGGGGCCGTCCCACTTCGGTAAACCGCCTGGCGCAGTAACGTCTCGCTCGAAAGTCCCGAGCCGGACGCGAAAGTAGAACCCTCTGGATGGAGCGCATGCTCCATGTGTGCCTTGATTCAGCTCAAGGCCAAAACATACCAGGACAGCGGCACTTCTTTCGCGTTCGCGGAATTCGGCCCTTCCAGGCACGGGTCGGCGAGAACTCCCTCGGACTTAGCAATCGAGTGAAGGAGACGAACCGACATGAAAACACTCTGGCGCACGGCATCCCGGCTAAAGCACACTCCCCGGACTCTCGCAGTGGTCGCCGTGGGTCTGCTTCTCGCGGCCCCCGCATTTGCTCAGGGAACCTCTCCCTGGGAGAACGCAGTTAACGTCCTTCAAACGGCTTTCACCAGCACCATCGCACGCGGCCTGTCACTTGTCGCAATTGTTGTGGCGGGGCTGACGTTTGCTTTCGGCGAAGGGGGATCGAAACGCATTCTCGCGGGTGTGCTGTTCGGTGTTGGCATGGCAATCGCGGCAGTGAATTTCCTCGCGTGGCTGTTTCCCGGCTCCTGAATTACGACGCGAACGGTAGGAAAGGCACATGGCAGACGCAAGACGGGTTAACAGAGTCCATCGGTCGCTTTCCCGGCCACTCACGATCCTCGGAGCGGAACGAAAGCTTTTTTTCTTCGCCATGTGTCTCGGCGCGGCCACTTTCAACCTGCTCGCGAGTCTGCTCGGCGGCATACTGATGTTCCTGTTGTTGTATTTCGCCGCGCGCTGGGCGACTCAGACCGATCCGCAGATTCTCAGGTTCCTGCTCACGGCAGCGAAACTTCGCAACCAATACGATCCGGCGAAATTCAGCCCGATCTCGGTACGCAGGATCAGCAATGCTTAAACTCCATCGGATTTTCAAGAATTACCAGGAGACAGGGGCGTTCAACGAGCAGGTGAACCTATATGGGTTCATCGATTCCAACGTCTTCCTCACCAAGTCGGGAGAACTCGGCGTCATACTCGAAGTGCGCGGCGTTGACTACGAGTGTCTCGATGCTGCCTCGATTGACGGCCTCACAAAGAGGCTCGAATCCGCGTTGAAACTCTTTGACGAAAACTACCGCATCTGTCAGTACATTTTCAAACGAAACAACGAAACCATTCCCTACAAGCTGTATGGCAATCCCGTCGTAGACACCGCCATCACAAACCGCATCGCGTACCTGGCCGCCAAGGCCGACACGCTTTTTTCCCTTTCGGTCTATTACGTAATCTTTTTCGAGGGTTCACTCCCGAAGCGCAAGATCGGAAGCGTGCTAGCGAAATTTCCCGAGCAGCCAGCGCAAGCGCTCGGCGACCTGTGGGCGTACTTCTCGACCAGGAAACAGGTTGTCTTCCTCGACCGGGAGATCACCAAGGCCCAGGCCACACTGCTTCAGAAGGCCGAGAGTTTCATCCTGCAGGTAAGCGATTTCCTGACGGTTCGGCTGCTCGATAAACAGGAAGCCTTCCGAATTCTGAAAAAGACACTGAACTTCGCGCCTAATAAACTGGAACTGGCGAAACTCAAGTACGACACTTTCCTCGACCATTATTTATGCGAGTCGCATCTCGAATGCCATCGCGGGCATCTCCGTCTAGACGATTACTATGTCAAAGTCCTTACACTCAAGGAACCGTCTGCGCAGAGTTTCCCTCTCATCTTCAAGCGCCTGCTTGAAGTTGAGGCCACCTATTACGTCGTCACGGAATGGAAGAAGGAAGACTCGGGCAAGACCAGGCGGGTCATTCAGGCCAAGCGCCGCCACTTCCACAACACGAAGCGTTCATTTATCAGCCAAGTCAACCTGAACGATGCCTCTCCGCAAGATGTTCTTCTGGACGATTCAAAGGAGTCGCAGGTCCGCGAACTCGGCGAGGGCATCAAGGAGATCGAGCTTCACGGAAATTATTTCGGCCAGTTTTCACTCACCGTCGTCATCTATGACCTTGACCTTGCCAAAGTGGACCGGGCGTGCGCCGAGTTCTACAAAGTCTTCAGCGTTCACGACGCGCAGCTCTACGAAGAGAAATACAACCTGCTGAACGCATTTCTCGCGGCGGTTCCCGGCAATCACGTCTTCAACCTTCGCTACCTCTACCTGCTCAACACGAACTACGCCGACTTTTCGTTCCTCTTTACCATCCACTGTGGTGAACCTTGCAATCAGCACCTCCGGCAAGAGTATCTCGCGGTTCTTGAGACGAATCACCACACCCCGTACTTCCTGAACCTCCACTATCGGGACGTAGCACACACGATGATTCTGGGACGGACCGGCGCGGGTAAATCATTCCTGCTGAACTTTCTGATCACAAACCTCCAGAAGTACGCCCCGCATACGTTCATCTTCGACCTGGGCGGGAGTTTTGAAAGCCTTACGCATCTCTTCAGTGGCTCCTACGTTCGTGTCGGAATCGAATCCGAGGACTTCAAAATCAATCCATTCTCGCTGCCACCAACCAAAGAAAACCTCGACTTCCTGGCGCTCTTTCTGAAAGTCTTGCTTCAAGGCTCCGGGACGGCAGAACTTGACCCCGCGACCGAACGAGACCTCTACCACCAGATTGAGAATCTCTACTCCGTAGACCCTGCGTTGCGCACGCTTGGCGTGCTCGCGAATACGCTCGGCCATGAAATGTCTGACCGGCTGGCCAGATGGACTCACGGCGGCCAATTCGGTTTTCTCTTTGACAATTCGCAAGACACGATCTCGTTCTCGCAGTTCCAGTGTTTTGATTTTCAGGCAATGAGCCAGTATCCGGAACTGCTCGAACCGCTGCTCTTCTATATCCTCCACCGGGCCAACGCCCTTATCTCCGACCGGCAGATCACCCAAGTCTTCAAAGCCTTCTTCATCGATGAGGCATGGGTGTTCCTGAAGAACCCGAGCATCCAGCGGTACGTTGTGGAGGCCCTGAAGACCTGGAGGAAGCACAACGCAGCGATGGTGCTCTCAACCCAATCGCTCGACGAACTGAGGCGGTCGGACATGCTCGACGTGATTATCGAGAGCTGCGCCACAAAAATCTTCCTCGCGAATCCCGACATGGACCGCGAACTTTACCGCAGGCAATTTCACCTGAACGAAACCGAAGTCGAGCTTATTTCGAATCTGATCCCGAAACAGCAGTTCCTCATTAAGACGCCCGAGCTGGCCAAAGTTGCCAACCTCACCGTGGACCGAAAGAGCTACTGGCTCTACACGAACGATCCCTACGACAACCGGAAGCGGAGGGAAGCCTTCGAGAAATATGGCTTCGAGCGAGGACTCGAAGTCCTGGCAGGAGAACACGCATGATTGCGCAGCTTTTCCTCGCCGTCATCCTCTGTTTCCTTGAACCGGGATTCACGTTTCTCCTGCACCGTTTGCAATATCAAGTCTGCTTGGAGCCTTTGCTCCTGTCTTGGCTCCCGTTGCTAGGGGCAGTCGTTGCGACGGCACTGGTTATCGCCGTGAATTCCCTCATTCAAAGCATGCGCCAGGAGGACCACCTTTCTCCGAACGACAAATCTCAATTCAGGAGTGAACAATGAAACACAGAATCTCACCTTTGACGAAGCACGCCCGTATTCAAATCGCCGCTTTAGCGCTCCTTTGTCCCTTAGGTGTGGGCTTGACACAGGCGCGCGCCGGCGCGGATGCGGCGCGCGTCGTGAAGTATTCCAAGGAAGACATCGTCCCCGTCCGGGCGAAGCTCCGCTTTTCAACCCTCATTGTTCTCCCCGAGAACGAAGAGATTCTGGACTTCACGACCGGCGACAAGGAATTCTGGATCATTAACGGCGCGCACAACCTTTGCTACGTCCATCCCGCGCAGGCTGGCATCCGCACCAATCTGAATCTCATCACCGCAAGCGGCCACGTGTACTCGTTCCTCCTGACCGAGATCAGTAAGGACCCGAATGCTGAACCGGACCTGAAGCTGTTCATTGAGCCGAAAGACGAGTCAAGCATTGCCGGAGACACCGGCTTGCAGGGTTATGTCCGCGTGGGCGAGGCCGAAGCCTATAAGAAAGAAATCGATGCACTGCGGGCGCAGACCGACCAACAGGCCCGCACCGCACAGGAGCAGGCCGCTGCACAGGTCAACAAATTTCGCGCCGACTACCAGGCGAAGCTCCAGTTCGACTACACGCTCGACTCGAAGGCTGCGCGCGCTCCGTTCTTGGTTTCGGCGATTTACCACGACGACGCTTTTACCTACATCAAGTGCGCCGCGCGGGAAAAGCCCGCGCTTTATGAAATGAAAGACGGCAAGCCGAATCTCATCAACTTCCAATTCGAGAACGGCGTCTACATCGCCCCAAAAATCCTCGACACTGGATATCTGGTTCTCGGCAAGAAGAAATTCACATTTTCCCGGCAGGTTTCCGCGAATTGAGAGGCGACCCATGAACGAACCGATCCAGGAAAAGACCCCTAAGCCGCCCGGCCTCGTACCCAAGAACGTCCAATCGTGGCTTCTCATCGGCCTGGCCCTCTTGATGGTCACCATCATGTGGCTCACAGGCGGAAAGAAGCCGCAGTCCGCAGTCAAAACTCCGACCACAACTGTCCCCGCACAGGTCCCTCTCGAAATCAACGAGACCCAGATTACCGAGCTTCAGAACCGCATCCAGGAATTGCAGCGCCAGCAGCTCGTCGCCCAAAGTGCCCTCGCGCAACAGACCCGCTTGCTCGGGGCCATGCCTCAGGACTCCCAGGCTGGCCAGCAATCAAGCGCGGCAGGCAATCAACCGCCGGAACGCGCCGAAGATACCATTCAATCTGAACGGAAAAAGCGTGAGTACCTGTCCCTGTTTGCGTCAAATGTCGCCCTGAGCTACCGCAAGTCCGCTTCGGGAACTCCAACGCCGACGCAGACGGAACCAGGCTCGAACCCTACAGTTACAAGCTCTCTGCCCGAAGGTCCAGATCCCGCACAGCTTGAGCAGCAGCTTCTCAAAGAAATGTCGATTGCTCATCCGCAAACAGGGGCACCGCCACCCACTCCTTCCTTCTCCGCCCCTCCGCAAAACGTTTCGTCGGAAACAAATGACGACAGAAAGGAGGAAGGCCCACGCCCTGCCGCCGCGCCAAGTGGGACGCATAACGCGGCGGCAGGGAAAACCTACGTTCTATTTGAGGGAACTGTTCTCGAAACGGTTCTTATCAACCGGCTCGAAGGGCAGTTCTCCGGTCCCGTCGAATGCCTGCTCTCGACCGATGTCTATTCACATGACCGCCAGCACATTCTGATCCCTGCCGGGACGAAACTCCTCGGCGAGACCCGGAAGGTTGACAACTCCGGTCAGACCCGTCTCGCCGTTGTCTTCCACCGGCTCATCATGCCGGACGGTTACTCGGTCAGCCTCGATCAGTTCAAGGGCCTCGACCAGATCGGCGACACCGGCCTTCGCGACCAAGTCAACAACCATTACCTACGAATATTCGGCGTCTCCCTCGCCATCGGTGCTCTCGGAGCAGTGGCCGAAGCCGGTACCGGCAGCGCACTCACGGAATCCGGCAGCGACCTCATGCGCCAGGGATTCGCGTCGAGTACGGCACAGTCCTCCGCGCAAATCCTGGACAAATTCCTGAACATCATGCCTACGGTCACGATCCGCGAGGGGCACAGAGTCAAAGTGTATCTCTCGGGCGATCTTCTCTTGCCCGATTACAACAACCACGAAATGCCTTCAAATCTCTGAGGGCAGAAAAGGAAGGAGTCCGATGAAAAGGAAAATTCCAGCAGTCCTCTTGGTTCTGATTCTCTGCGTTGGTACCGCCTCCGCGCAATTCGGATTCGGGATTGTTTACGACCCCACGAATTACGCGAACGCTCTGCTGCGCTATGCCGAACTTGGGCAACAACTCGTTCAATTGAAGAACAGCTACACCCAACTCGTCGCCCAGTACAACCTGGCTTTGCAAATGTCTCGCAACCTGCAAACCATGCCTGCTCGTTATCAGGCCCAGTTCTCGCAATGGAGAAATGTCACCTCGTTGAACACTTTCGGAAACACTGGCTCTTGGATCAGCGGCATTAACTCCGGGCTGCTTCCCAACATCAACACCGGCTACCAGCAGGCTACAACCCAACTGCTCCCTTACAGCTCGGACGAACTCTCGGGCATGAACGCCTCTGAATTAGCGCGTGTGCAGTCCCAATACGCGTCCGTGGAACTCGCGGACGGCGCGAACATGAACGCGATGGCCACCATCGGCTCGATCCGTGGCAGCGCCCAAAGTGTCCAGACTCAGCTCGCAAACCTTGAACAAGACTCGTTTTCGGACGACTCCGATCTCAACACGGAAGTTTCCGTCCTGAACAAGATCAATGCGGCAGGAGTCTTGACCCTGCGCACCCTGCAGGATTCAAACAAGCTCCTGGCGTCGCTTCTTGAACAGCAAACCATCCTCGCAAAGCAGCAGCGCGAGGTCACAACCAACACGATCAACGCCGAGATACAGCGGCAGGCTAGCCTCGCCGGAAACATGGCCCAGGTCACCGGCACGATGACGGATTCACTTCAGAACTTCCGCATGCCTTAAGCGTGCGCGAAGTACAGCCCCTGTCGAAGGAGCCGACGATGCAGACCGATTTCCTGCAGTACATCTTTCAGGCGATCAACAACCTGCTCACACAGAATCTCGGCTTCTTCGACGCCATGGGCCAGAACCTATTCCGCGCCTTCGCCACAATCCTTGTCGTTTGGTACGGCGTGAAGTCGGCGCTGTCCGCCGCCAGCGGCAGGAATCCCTTCCACTTCGACAACTTTGCGAGCCTCCTGCTCACGATCAGCTTTGGCTTCGCGATGGTCAACTACTACAGCACTCCCATCCCTGGCCTCGGCACGAGCTTCCACAATCTCATCACTGATGAGTCCCAGTTCCTGGCGAACAAGATCAACGCGGATTCCTTGCAAAACGTCGAACAGGGGATCACCGACTTCGAAGCGCGCATAGACTCCCCAGGCTTTGGCGACCTTCTCGGAACGGCCATCTATACCATCGTCATGATCTTGCTTGCGGCGGCCCAAGCCATCGCATTCGTGGTGATTGCCTTCGGGTTCATCGCCACCGCCGTCTGCGTCCTTGTCGGCCCGGTTTTCATACCTTTCTTTATTGTCCCGAAACTGGAGTGGATTTTCTGGGGCTGGCTCAAGTGTTTCATCCAGTACGCCTTCTACCAGGTCATCGCTTCAGCGGTCGTCTTTATCATTGGCAATCTGATTATCGGAAGCCTCCGGCTCCCGCCTGGAGGCACCCTCTCCACCGTCCAGTTGATGGCATGGTTTCCCGCCCTGTTCATTGTTTTCGTGGCGTCCGTCTATGCGCTTTTGAAAATACCGATGCTTACCAACCATCTCTTCAGCGGGACTTCCGGCGGATCTTCCGCTCAAATCCTCGACAGGATTTCGTCATGAGCAACGATGCGAGCTTTCACGATGCCAAGCGGCTTTATCTCGAACAATACGGCGATCCCATGGTGACCAACACGTATCTCAAGATTGCGCTGGTTCTGGTCTCTCTTGTGGCCATCGGTCTGGCCCTCGTTGACCTCCGCACGATCCGCACCTTCCAGAACTTCCGCCCGCTTGTAATTCGGATCGATGACCTGGGCCGCGCGGAGGCGATCAACTACCACAATTTTGAATACAAACCCCAGGATGCCGAGGCGAAGTATTTCCTCTCCCAGTTTTGCGCCCTCTACTACCGGCGCAACCGCTACACAATCCAGGACGACTTCTCGAAGTCCCTCTACTTCCTGGACGGAAAGCTGGCGGGCGGCATCCTCGACGCCTATAAAAAAGACGACATCATCAAAAAGTTCCTCACGAACACAGCGGTCCCGGAAATCGATATTGACGTGAAGAAGGTCGCGCTTGAAGACATGCAATCGTCGCCATACAAAGCCCGCGTGGACTTCTATATGGTTTACTATTCTCCCGCCGACCACAGCGAAATCAAGCGCGACCTCTATACCGCCAACTTCGTCTTCGTTTTTAGGAGCCAGGTTCCCAACGAACTCATTCCCATCAATCCGCTTGGAATGACGATCACCTATTTCCGGGAAGACGAGGCATTCAAATGAAGAACAGGATCCGCTTTTTGCGCGTGGAGAAGGGATGGACCCAGCACGCTCTGGCGAACCGCGTTGGGATAACTCGCATGATGATCAGCCTCTTTGAACACTGGAGGCGCGACCCAAGCTTGGCGCTTGCTTACCGCTTCGCCGATGCGTTTGAAAAGAGGATCGACGAGGTGTTCCCCCACGAACCGGAGACTCTCCCACCGGAGGAGCCAGAGGCAAAACCAGGTCCGCGCCTTGCGAGTCACCAAACGCTGGTCCCAAAGAGAATTGGCGGAACGCGTGGGCGTCTCTCCGTGCACCATGAACGCCATCGAAAGGAGTTCGTGGAAACCCAGTCTCGCGCTCGCCTATGCCATTTCACAAGTCTTGGGCGCGAGCGTTCTCGACATCTTTCCACCCGATACTTTCACGAAGGTGATGCCACCTGCACCTTCGAGTGAGGAAACCCCATGATTGCGAATGCACTGATCCTGACCATCGCCATCCTCCTCGGATACGCCTTCTGGCTCATGGACCAGTTGAAATTCATGGCCTCTTACAAGGCCGTCATCTTCCATGCCTACGGGCCGGTGCTTCTGACTGCGGTTGCTGTCCTGTTCCTGAACGTTTTTGGCGCTGCTCTGGCCATCAACCGGAGGTTCTTCCTGAAAGACACGGGCCGCAAACTCTCGCACCTCGACAAACAGTTCAACGTTGGACAGACGGAGATGCCCGCTCCCTCCGACGACGAGGAGCCGAATTGAGATGTCCCGCGATTTCTATTCCTACGATCCGCAAGAAACGCGGGACACAACCCCTCGCCGTCCTCACAGGGAGCATGAGGCGGATGTCTCTGAAACGCGCACAAACAGAGGTTCGGGAGATGCACCCCACAATGGCCGTGAAGCCCCGGAAACACGCGACCGGAATGTTCTGAAGCCCGAACGCGAAGACTCCCCTCGCGCCTACTACGTGCGCGACCGTGCCTATCTCCTCCGCGAATCTGAAATCCATACGCTCAGCGAAGTGGGCAGTTTCCGCGTGGTTGCTCCGCGTGACCTCGCAAAGTACGGCTACGCCCGTGACAGCGCCCGCATGGAGCGGGACATCAGGCGGCTGAAAGAGCAGTCCCTGCTTACCGAAAAGACCCTTGAACCTTCGCAACAAAAGGCGTTGCGCGTTGTCACCCTGACCAAGGAGGGGCAGCGGCTTCTCAAGAAAACGAACCGGCTCCCCGAAGACCAAGCCATCTACCACGGTTTGGTGAAGCCGCGAGAGGCCACACACGACGCCGATTTGTATCGCCTTTATCACAAGGAAGCCGCCCGGATTGAACGCGCTGGCGGCAGGCCGGTGCGCGTCATTCTGGACTATGAACTCAAGCGGGACCTCAATCGCGACTTGGCCGCGCTCGGGCCAGACAAAGACGACCCCGATGCGAAGGAATTGATCGCCGACAAGCACAGGCTTCGTGTCGTCAACGGCAAGATTCCCGTGCCCGACCTTCGCATTGAGTACGCGACCGCACAGCACGAACTCAGCCGCGTGGACCTGGAGCTGGCAACGCGCCATTACCGCCCTCGGGGATTGGCTGCAAAAGCCAAGGCGGGATTCTCCCTCTACAGCCGCCCCGAAGACGCATCCCGTCTGCGTCGCATTCTGAACGACCAGGACATTACCGCAGGAATCCTCGCGCTATGAACATCTCTTCTTCCCATCTCGACGCCTTGAAAACCTTCGGCTACACCGAGGAAGAAGCGCGGTTTCTTTACATCGTTGCGACGCACTCGGGCTACTTTGTGGCGCGTCAATTCCTAGCCTTCACCGAAGCTCACTGGGGTAAGCGGACAACCACCTTTTGGGACAAACTCCATACTCAGAAACACGCCCGGACCGAGTGCTTTCCCAAGAGCGGAGTCGTGTATCACCTCTTCTCGCGGAAACTCTACCGTCAGATCGGACGAGAGAACCTTCGCAACCGCCGCGAACATGAAATCGAATTCATCCGGCAACGTATCGGAATCCTCGACTTTGTCCTCGCAAATCAGCAGCGGATTTACCTCGAAACCGAGCCGGAAAAGGTCAGCTATTTCTGCGATCAACTGAAGGTGGCCAATCACTTTCTCCCCGCGAAAACCTATCACGGGCAGCGAACATCCCAGCCAACCGTTCGCTATTTCGTGGACAAGTTCCCGATGTGCCTCGGCAATGAAACCTCCTCCCCTGTGGTGACGTTCACCTACATCCAGGGGGCCGAGGCAAGCCTGACCGATTTTGTTCATCACCTGGAAGCCTACCTGCTGCTCTTCCGGCAGCTTCCCGAGTTCCGATTCCTGTACCTCGCTCGGACAGATTCCCACTTCGAAAAGGCAAAGGAACTGTTCGACTCCCTCGTCACAATTCCGCTCGAATCCGACGCGGCGAAGGACATCCTGCGGTACTTCCAGATTCGAAAGGCTTGGGATCTCAAGCAATACGCCTCCCTGACCGAAGGTGATCTGATTTTCCGAAATGACGCCAAGGGACGGTTCGCGGGAGACCGATTCGAGCACCTCTATCGCGGATGGAAGGCCGCGCGAGTGACAGAGGCGAACATCCGTCAGGAGTTCGGCGGAGATGGCCTCCATCACACGGTGTATTTTGCCGTGGAAGTCCTTCGACGGGTCGCCTTAATAGACGGCGACTCCGCCGAAAAAGGGTGAAGAGGATCAAAACGATGCACTGCACCTTCGTCTTCACCCTTTTCTTCACCTTGCGGTGCGACGAAGTCCTTGACCGAGCGAGGAGTGCAAACAGCGAGAGGATAAAAGACGCCGTGGAAAAAACACCAAATCGGGCGGGAGCGACCCCACTTTTTCGGCTTTCAGCCGCCCAAGTGAACCGTGGGGTCGCTCCCGCCCTCCGGCACAGATGACTGTGCCAGGTGTTTTTTTCACGGTGACGGAGAAAGGCACAAGGCAAGTCAAAACATCCGAGGAGGAATGAAATGTCCATCATCAAGAAAGCACCGGCAATTAAGACCCGCGAGGTTCATCTCGAAGAACCCGTCAACGAACTGCTCGAAGACTATGCCCGGTTCATCGAAAGCACCCCGGATCACGTTCTGAATGCGGCTCTAAAGAAGGTCCTCTGGCGCGACCAGGACTATCGCAAGTGGCGGGAGCAGCGCCGCAGCGGTCCTGAGAAGGCGCAAATAACAGACCCGAGGGTAAAGGCATGATCCAACGCATTCTCCACTCGCGCAGCTTCGTCTCGGCTCTACTGGCGATGGGCGCGGGGGCCTTCCTTTATTACACGCACCCGTTTCCCGCAGACCAGATCTTCCTGCGCATGATCGCCATGCGTGCCCCCCATGCCTTCCTGAGCTTCCAGTACCTCTACAACATCGTCCTTTTCACAACGCCGTTCATGGCCTTTTCGAGCGTGCTTTCGGGCCTCTACATATTCACCTTGAAAGTCCGTCGCCGCATCTCGCCTGGCCGCCTCCCCCGGTATCCCGACCCGCGCACAAGGAACGAGCTTTATCTCACGGTCGGCGAGGTTCACAACCCTCGCAAACCCGGACCATCCGAGACCCCGCGATGGCTCACCATTCCCGAACGCGGATTGTTCACCGGGATTGCGATTTTCGGTGCAGTCGGAACCGGCAAGACGAGCTGCTGCATGTACCCGTTTGCCCAGCAGATTCTCGCCTACCGAGCAGCGGACAAAGAGAAGCGAATCGGCGGTCTCATCCTCGAAGTCAAAGGAGACTTTTGCCGTAAGGTGAAGGGCATCCTCGACAGCCACCAACGCAGTGAGGATTACATCGAGATTAGCCTCGATTCCGAATACAGATACAACCCCCTTCACAACGACCTGGACGCCTACGCCCTGGCCTTTAGCATCGCGTCCCTGTTGAACAATCTCTTTGGCCGTGGCAAGGAACCTTTCTGGCAGCAGGCGTACACCAACCTTGTCAAGTTCATCATCCTTCTTCACAAGGTCGCTTACGACTACGTCACGCTCTTCGATGTCTACCAGTGCGCTATTTCGCCGACGATTCTGGAAGAGAGGATTCGCGAGGCCGAAGAGATCGTCTTGGGACGCCATTATGTGGCCATCAAGCCAGATGTCTTTGGAGCGCGTACGGCGGACCTCGCGGGACTTGGATTCCTTCACGATCCCAAAGAAGACCGCTATCTCGCCCCGGCCACCCCGCAACTCCGCGAGACGCTGCAAAACAGGGGAATCGGCTTCGAGTCCCGGAGCGTCCTCGACCCCGCGCAAGCCGACGCCGATAAGCTCGAACAACTGGAAGCCGTTAGGCGTTGGTTCAATGACGACTGGAAACGCATCGAACCCAAGCTGCGAACCTCCATCGTCGAGGGAATCTCCGTCTTCCTTTCTCTCTTCGACGACAACCCGAAAGTGAAGAGGGTTTTCTGCCCTAAGAAGGAATGCTACGACCCCGAAAAGAACGTCAACAATATCTATGGCAAGCCCCTTCCTTCTTTCTCCTGGCTCATTGAAAACGGCAAAGTCTGCGCTCTCAATTTTCCCATCGGGATGAACCCAGGACTCGCGAAGGCTCTCGGCGTCATGATGAAGCTCGATTTCGAGCGCGCCACAGTCAATCGCATTCCTGAAATCGAAGCGCACCCGGAGCGGCATTTCAGGCAGGTTCTCTTCCTCTGCGACGAGTACCAGCACTTTGCGACCGTGGGCGAAAACGATCCCACGGGGGACGAGAAGTTCTTCAGTCTCTCGCGCCAGCCAAAATGCATTTCCATCATCGCCACGCAGAGCGTCAGTTCGCTCAAGTCCGCTCTGCCGGGGGATACCTGGCGCACGCTCCTGCAAACCTTCCGCACCAAGATTTTCTTCGCGCTTTCGGACGACTTCTCCGCGCGTACCGCAAGCGAACTTTGCGGGCGGGAAGATAAGCTCAAGGTCAGCTATAACCTCTCGGAAAGCGGCCACGACGCCCGCGTGAGTCTTCTCACCGGGAAAGCCGTCTCGCACAAGGCCAACATTACGGCATCGAAGAGCTACAACACGCAGAACGACTACCGCTTCGACATGAAGACGTTCACTGAGTTGCGCAACGCGCAGTCGGTGACGATTGCCTACGACGGTTTCAACCCCATGCCGCCGATGTTCTGTTACTTGAAACCCTATTTCAACGACCCAAACAAATCCTATTTCAGGCAGGTTGCGGACGGAGAGCTATGACGCCTGGAATGGAGCATCAACGATGAACGGATTTGAAATGATTCTTCCTTTCCTCAAACCCATCGAGCACCTCATCCTCGACGACTCGATCAGCGAAGTCATGGTGAACGGACCCGACCAGGTGTTCATCGAGAAGGATGGCTTCCTGCAGCAGGTCAAAGGTGTTTCGCTCGGGGAGAAGTCGCTCATGGTCGCCGTGAAGAACATCGCCCGGCGTTTGGGCGACGACATCTCCGAATCGAAGCCCATCCTCGACTCGCGCCTGCCGGATGGCAGCCGCGTCGCCGCCGTCATTCCGCCGTGCAGCTTGAGCGGAGTCACCCTGACGATCCGCAAGTTCAATGCCCGGCATTTTGAGATGCAGGACCTCATAAATGCCGGCACTCTCGACCGCACGCTTGCAAATCGTCTTGAAGATTATGTCCTCGCCCGCAAGAACATCCTGATCAGCGGAGGGACCGGGACGGGCAAGACCACACTCCTGAACATTCTCGGGAAGTTTATCCCGGAAGACGAACGAATCCTTCTTATCGAGGACACGGCTGAGATTCAGATGGCCCAGCCGAATCTTGTCCGGTTCGAGGCCCGGCAAGCGCAGAACGGAATACCGGCAGTGGCGATCCGTGACCTCCTGAAAGCCGCCCTCCGGCACCGCCCAGACCGCATCATCCTCGGCGAGGTTCGCGGAGGAGAGGCATTCGACCTTTTGCAGCTTCTGAACACGGGCCATTCGGGAACGCTTTCAACCATCCACGCGAACTCGGCCCGGCAGGGACTGGCGCGGTTCACGAGCTGCGTTCTCCAGAGCGGAGTGGAACTGCCTTACCGCGCCATCAAGACCAACATCGGCGACTCACTCAACGTGGTTGTCCAGGTCGAGCGCAGGCCCGGACACAGATTCGTTTCCGAAGTCCTCGAACTCAACAGCTACGATCCCGACGCCGATCTCTACGACTTCGGCGCTGTCTACCAGGCGAAGCGAGAGAACACATGACCACGGATTCCAGCTTCACACCAAAGTCCCTGTCAGCTTCAGAGTATGCCCTTGCGCTCTTCGAGCCTGCGGACACCGTGGCGATCCTGGCGCGGAATCGCAGGACGGGCCAGACAGTGCAGCGGATCACATTGGCAGAAACCGTAGCGGGTCCAGAGTTCCAATCCCGGTTGAGGAACGAGAACTCGGCTGGGGCAGACATTTTCATCGGAATGAACCCACTCAAGGACGGGGCCGACGGTCGGACGAAGGGCAATATCCGGGGGATTCGCCATCTCTATCTCGACCTCGATACAGGGGGCCAGGACGCACTGGAGGCCATTCGCAACTCGCCTGAGATTCCCGCGCCAAACTTTGTCCTCGATAGCTCTCCCGGCAAACACCAGATCGTTTGGAGAGTGGAAGGATTGGACCAGGAACATGCCGAGTCCATGCTACGCGCCATGGCCGACCAGTTTGGCGGCGATCCGGCAGCGACCGACTCCACGCGAGTCCTTCGTTTACCGGGATTCACGAACAGGAAGTACGGCGAAGAATTCGTCGTCCAAGCTCACCACGAATCAAACGAGATTTATCACGCACGCGATTTCACGGTTCAGGATGATTCGCCCGAGACAGCCCCGCATCTGGGGAGCGAATCTGGGCGGAGACTCCCGCAGGGACACAGGAGCCAGTCCGAGCATGATTGGGCTTACGCCAAGCGCGCCCTCGCCCGCGGCGACGACCCCGAAGAAATCATTCGAAGAATTGCCGACTACCGCTCGGACGACAAAGCCGATCCGAATTATTACGCACGGCACACCGTCGCCAAAGCCCAAGCGCAACTAGAAAAAAGCAATGACCACGTGCAGCCCGAAATGGCGGAGAGAATCGACGTGAAGCGCTGATTCGGAATACTCAATGGAAACAGAAACACAGTTGCTGTCAGGCGACATCGTTGATACAGTCGCCGAAGCGACGCCAGAAAAGCGGACAGGGAGAAAATCCATGTCACGTCGATCTGGTCAGAATGGTTGTATTC
>Ga0073928_10002540_pt1 | contig 31069 bp, 25 predicted proteins | sample PaiPotPPA55metaG_FD_76969 | JGI IMG/M metagenome (GOLD analysis project Ga0073928, IMG submission 76969) | Iron sulfur acid spring bacterial and archeal communities from Banff, Canada, to study Microbial Dark Matter (Phase II) - Paint Pots PPA... ...
TGGGCGTGGATTTTGACATTCTAAAAGCGGCGGAGCGCGTCAATAAACAGCGGATCGAACGGTTTTTCGACAAGGTGCGTAATGCACTATGGGTGGTCAAAGGAAAGCGTGTCGCCGTTCTTGGACTGGCATTCAAGGCGAATACGGACGACATTCGCTTTTCGCCCGCGCTGGAGGTCGTCAAGGAACTGCTCCGGCAAGGAGCGCAGGTGCAGGCGAGCGATCCAGAAGCGATATCGAGAGCTAAGACGCTATTTCCGTCGGTTGGTTACCACGACGATCCATACGAAGCTTTGCGAGATGCAGAGGCGGTGCTGATTTGCACGGAATGGGATGTATTTCGAGATCTAGACTGGGAGCGCGCGGGGAAACTTATGGCGCGGCGCCTGGTAATTGACGGCAGGAATTTGTATTCGCCTGCGCGAATGCGCGAGCTTGGGTTCGAATATTTCTCTTTCGGACGCGAATAGTCCTCAGACGCTCAGTTAAGAAATGCGCCTGAAGCACGCAAAGGCCTACTGGACGCTCGCGGTTTGCCGACTCGCAAAATACTCCTTGAAATAATCCAACGTGGTGCGCAAGCCCTCTTCCAGTCGTATCTTCGGTTCCCAGCCTAAAATGGTCTTGGCTTTGGTGATGTCTGGGCAGCGCTGCTTGGGGTCATCTTGCGGCAGGGGTTCGAAAATAATCTTGGGAGCGTTTTCGAAATGCGTGCGAATGCGTTCCGCAAATTGCAGGATCGTGATTTCCTGCGGGTTGCCGATATTCACGGGCAAATGTTCATCCGATAGCATCAAGCGGTAGATTCCATCGATCAAGTCGGAAACGTAGCAGAAGCTGCGGGTCTGCTTTCCATCACCGTAAACTGTGAGAGGCTTGCCGGTTAGTGCCTGGTGAACGAAGTTGGGGAGTGCGCGGCCGTCGTTTAGGCGCATGCGTGGTCCGTAGGTATTGAAAATGCGCACGATACGCGTATCCACGCCGTGGTAGCGATGGTACGCCATGGTCATGGCTTCGGCATAACGCTTGGCCTCATCGTAGACGCCGCGAGGGCCGATCGAATTCACATGTCCCCAATATGTTTCCGGCTGCGGAGATACTTCCGGGTCACCGTAGCATTCGCTCGTGGAAGCGAGAAAGAATTTGGCGTTTTTGGCCAGAGCGAGGCCGAGCGCGTTGTGAGTACCGAGCGCCCCCACTTTCAAGGTTTGAATGGGCATTTTCAAGTAATCGACTGGGCTGGCCGGTGAAGCGAAGTGCAGGACGTAATCAACGGGACCGGCAACATCGATGTAATTGGAAACGTCAGCGCGCGCGATGCGGAAGCGGGGATGCTTCTGAAGATGAGCGATGTTCGAATCCACGCCGGTAACCAGATTGTCGAGCGAGAGGACGTCCCATCCCTCCGCAATCAGACGATCGCACAGATGCGAACCCAGAAAACCCGCACCGCCGGTAACTACTGCACGCATGCATCCTCCCGATAAGTGCCAGCCAGCCATTTTAACGCGCTGGTCGGCGATTGACCACATTGATGACCCGCGATACCATGCGCCCGCTTGCGTATGGACAGCAGCGCGGACGCACCAAAAGCTCGGAAGCGCCACTTGGCCACGGCTGCTCTTCTGACCGTGGTTGTTGGCCTAGTCGCCTCCGCCGTGATCATTTTCCTTGGCGTTGGACGCTGGCTGATAGTTGAAGATCCCTTGGACAAGGCTCAAGCAATTGTGGTCCTCAGCGGACGAATGCCCATGCGGGCCGAGGAAGCGGCCCGACTATACAACGCAGGGTATGCGCCGCAAGTTTGGCTGACCCGTGCCGTTGAACCTGCCGCTTCACTCCAGGAAATGCATATTGCTTACATAGGTGAGGACTTCTTCAACTCGCAAGTTTTGATGCACGAAGGGGTGCCATCGAATGCAATCCGCGTGCTAGAGCAGCCGATAAATAATACTGCCGATGAGATCCCTGTAATTGCAGCCGAATTAGAGCGGGAGCGGGGTACCGCCGTAATTATAGTAACGACGAAGGCGCACACGCGGCGGGTTCGAGGGTTATGGAAGGAACTTTCAGGTGGGCGTGGGCGAGCCATCGTGCGGGCTACTCCAACCGACACCTTTGCGCCTGACCATTGGTGGCGCTCGACGGGCGATTCGCTGGACGTACTACGGGAAGTTCTAGGTCTATTGAACGCGTGGGCGGGATTCCCGCTGCATCCTTCGCGGTGACGCGGGACTCAGAAAAACAGGAACTTTTTGCGGCGGGGGGACGCTTTTTCGTTGGGGATTTCCGGGACGTGCGGAAGATCTCGCCCTTCGAAGGCGGCCAACGGATTGTCGACAAATAGTGCGCGCGCCTTCTCATCTCCGAACTGCCTGCTAACAGCATCGTAAGCAGGTTGTAGACGGAGTGGCCTGCGCTTGGTGTTGTGCGCGTCGCTGGCGACAAAATGGACCAAACCCCTCGCGATCCAGCAAAGGGAATCTTCCTGCGCGCGCGGACCGAAAGTTCCAGTAAGGGAGCCGGCAGTGACCTGCACATAGCAACCGAGGCGCGCCCAGGTTGCCAGTCGCTCCGGCTGGCGGCGCAGGATAGCATTGCGCTCGGGATGCGTGATTATCGGGCGCAACCCCTTGAGCTGCAAAGAGTGGAGAGTGTCGTCCATGGCGGGCGGAATGGAGATCTCGTTGAATTCAACAAGCAGGTAATCGCGCTGGTTGATACAGAAGCGCAAAGGGTCGGTGCGCAACGCGTCGATATTTTCGGGATTGAGATGAAAGTCGCATCCGGTGGCAAGTATCAGCCGGTCGCCAATTTCGCTTTGCAAGCGTTCGCGCAGATGCTGGACTTGCGGGTAGTCGAAAGCGTATTCACTGCTGCAATGCGGCGTGGCGACAACGTGTGTGATGCCGTCACTGATGGCTGACTCTGCCATCGCCAGGGATTGTTCGATGGCATCGGGTCCGTCATCGAGGCCCGGCAAAATGTGGCAATGCACATCCACCATATGAGTCGCGAACTCCTAACGCACGCAGCGCTGGGCATGAGAACTCAGGGCGTCGCGCCTGAACTCAATGCCATTGACTGAGTGCGGAATGCCGGCTGGAACGCTCGGCGCGTGCCTACTATCTTGCTCCGATTCGCCAGGCAATCGCAACGGGCGTGCCTTGAGAGAAATCATTTGCGGAGCGCTTTTTTGGCAAGTGCCGGGAACCTGTTATATTTGTTCGACTCATTTGTGGCCTTGCGGCCTGTGTATCCCAAAATAGTTTAGGAGTGCGACGCGACTCATGCCAATTGACCGGAAACCTGAGTTCTTCAAAGGCGCCCAGCTCAAGGTCGCCATCATCGGATGCGGGTACGTGGGCCTGCCGCTGGCGCTCCGTTTTGCCGAGGCGGGGCACAAGGTGACGGGATTCGATACCGATCCCAACAAAGTGAATATGTTGAATGCGGGGCGTTCGTACATCGAGCATATTCCCCAGACGAAGATCCAGCAATTCGTCAATAGCCGGCATTTTGGCGCGACCACGGATTTTGCGCGCTTGAAGGAAGCGGATGCCATCCTCATTTGCGTGCCGACGCCCTTGGACGAACGCCGCGAACCAGACTTGAGCTACGTCGAGCAAACGGCTATTTCGATTCAGCCGCATCTGCAGAAGGGACAGCTCGTGGTGCTGGAGTCCACGACGTACCCCGGAACCACGGAAGAGTTGGTGCTGCCCATCCTGGAGAAGAGCGGCTTGCGCTGCCCCATTGTCACGGGTCCGGAAAACGACAATGTTGCATGCGATTTTTGGCTGGCGTTTTCTCCGGAACGCGAAGATCCGGGAAATAAGCAGTTTGGTTTGGCGCAGATACCAAAAGTGGTCGGTGGGTTGAATCCGCCAAGTGGACGCGCTGCGGTGTCGCTCTACGCTCAAGTTGTGGCGCGCGTCGTTCCCGTAAGCTCCACTCGCGCGGCGGAAATGGCGAAGCTGCTGGAAAATATTTTTCGTTGCGTGAACATTGCGATGGTGAATGAGCTCAAGATGCTCAGCTTGCGCATGGGCATCGACATATGGGAAGTGATCGATGCCGCAGCGACGAAGCCATTCGGCTTCATGCCCTTTTATCCGGGGCCAGGCCTTGGTGGACACTGTATTCCGGTCGATCCGTACTATCTTTCGTGGAAAGCGCGCGAGTATGACTTTTCGACGCGTTTCATCGAACTCGCGGGCGAGGTCAATACCGCGATGCCGTATCACGTGGTTGATGCCATCGCTGCGGCGCTAAACAATCACAAGAAGAGTTTGAATGGTGCGAAGGTTTTGATCTTGGGTGTGGCTTACAAGAAGGACGTGGACGATTTGCGCGAATCTCCGACGCTCAAGATCATGCAGTTGTTGCAGCAGCGGGGCGCGCAGCTCGATTACAACGATCCTTATTTTCCGCAGCTCCACAAAATGCGGCATTACAACTACGAAAATATGAAATCCGTGCCACTGAACCCGCAGACGCTGGGCAGTTATGACGCGGTGATCGTGGCCACGGATCATTCCAGCTACGATTACGCGGCTATCGTGGACGCCGCAAAGCTGGTCGTGGACACGCGCAATGCCACGCGCCGCGTGATGCGTCATCGCGACAAGATCGTGCTCTGCTAGGCGCAAATGGCTGCAACCCGCGAAGAAATCCGCCGCCAACTCGAGGAAAGCGCTCGCGTTAAGCAGAATTTCTCCGATGTGTTGGTCGAGCGCATTCTGCAATTCGCGCAAAAGTGTGCGGCGTCACTGCGTGGCGGCGGCAAAATTGTGTTTTTTGGAAATGGCGGTAGCGCTGCCGATGCGCTGCACCTTGCGGCGGAGCTGGTGGTGAAATTGCACGACGACCGGCGCGCACTGGCGGCGCTGGCGCTTGCGGCGAATCCTTCCGTGCTGACAGCGGCAGGAAATGATTATGGCTTCGAACAAATTTTCTCCCGCCAGATTGAGTCGCTCGTTTCGGCGCAGGACGTTATTGTGGCGCTCTCCACGAGTGGCAATAGCGCGAACATTGTGCGAGCCGTAGAAGCGGGGCGCGCTCGCGGCGCTTTTGTGGTGGCGTTCACTGGCGAAACGGGCGGCGCGCTGGCAAGCAAAGTCGATTTGTTGCTAAACGTTCCGTCGCGCGATCCGCAGCGCATCCAGGAAGCGCATATTACCATCGGGCACATCGCGTGCGCGCTTATCGAGCAACTCGCACTGCAGGCCTAGCTCGCTGCGTTACTTCATCTTGACCAATGCCACACGAGCCGTGGCGAACGGCATCACCGCCTCGAGGAGGACCGGCGTCCGCATAGGATTACTGGCGAGATATAGCGTGAAATGCGCGTCTTTCAATTCCACCCCGGCGCCGAAAACTCGAAGATCGATTTTTGACGCGGCAAAGTTGCCCGCGGGAACGGCAATGCTGCCTGCCGCCCCGGCGTAGGCTGCGCGGACATCGTAGAGTTTGTGTCCGTCGTAAACCGGGCCGCGCACCTCTCGAACTTTCTCCCAATCCACGGTACGCAAATATTGCATTAGGCCCAGCGGGTCGCGCGTTCCGGCAACAACGCGTGTCTGAGTAGCGTTTGCGGCGGCGTGATCCGCTCCGGTCGTCGTCATGCGCTGGATGGATTCTTGCTTCTCCCCGCGTTCATTCAGATGCATCTCGTACTGCAAGCTTGCGAGCGTGGTCGCATCGCTGTACGAGTCAAACTGGTCGTCCAGTTCGAACATCATGCGCAAGGGGTTTTCCGTGCGCGCGAATGCCTGCAGGTGCCAGGCGTTCTTTCCGAAAAAGTTGCGGCGATCGACGATTTGAAGACGCAGATTTGCAACATTGCTTAGCTTTGCCACATCGGCGGCAAATTCCAGCACTTCGCCGGCATGGAACGGTATCGTTGCTTCACTCGAAGCCGAAGGGGCCTTCCCGGGCTCAGCGACCGTTGAGGGCGCCGGCTGTAAGGAGGCTCCCACATTTTTTGGAACCGCGGAGGCCGCGGCGGCAACCTTCGCTGGCTGCAATGCTTTGGAAATTCGCGGGGAAGATCCAAGTCCGTGCGCCCAATAGAAAGCTCCTGCGCAACAGACGAGCGCGGCGAGCACTGCAATGGTAGCGGTGAGCTTGGTCATGCTATTTGTGTGAACCTAGTCTGAAACAATCCGTTGCCTCACTGCCTTCCGTCGTACAATACATTTTACGCGCATGGTGCAATGAAACATTCAGTTTGATTGGCGCGATTCTGAGATTATCAAAACGCGAGGCGTTCGTCTTTCCTAAGCGCGCTTCGCTTAGCGCAGCAGCTACCCGCCCGCTGCGAACCGATGCAGGCGGATCCCCGTTATGCGTTTCGTTGTCACAGGCGGCGCCGGTTTTATCGGTTCGAATACGGTCGACGAGCTCGTTCGCCGCGGGCACGGGGTTGTGGTGCTGGATGATCTGTCTTCCGGCAAGGAAGAGAATCTCGCGGAAGTCCGCAACAAAATCACGCTGATCAAGGGCAGCGTCACGGACATCGAAGTGGTTCGCAAAGCGATGCACGAAGCCGAATATGTGCTTCACCTTGCGGCGCGCACTTCGGTTCCCAAGTCGGTTAAAGATCCTATCGAGACGAACCGCATCAACATCGATGGAACGCTAAATGTCCTGGTAGCGGCACGCGATGCAAAAGTGAAGCGCATCGTCTTCGCGGCCTCCTCTTCCGCGTATGGAGAAACGCCGACGCTGCCCAAGATTGAAAAGATGGAGCCTCAGCCCATCTCGCCTTACGGCGTTACGAAATATGTCGGGGAGCTGTACGCGCAGACTTTCGGCCGGTGCTATGGACTGGAGAACGTTTCGCTGCGCTATTTCAATATTTTCGGGCCGCGCCAGGATCCTGGTTCTCCCTATTCCGGCGTGCTGGCTAAATTTTGCAGTGCCTTTCTCGAAGGCACGCAACCGGTGATTTTCGGGGACGGCGAGCAAACGCGCGATTTCACTTTCGTGGAGAATGCGGTGCAAGCCAATTTGCTGGCCTGCGAAGCTCCTACTGTTTCCGGCAAAGTCTTTAATGTCGGCGTGGGCGGACGTTTTTCCTTAAACCAGACCGTGACGCTTCTGAATAAAATTTCCGGCAAGAACCTCGAGGCGAAGTACGAACCTGCGCGCGACGGCGATATTCGCGATTCGCAAGCGGACATTTCGCAGGCCCGCGAATTTCTCGGTTACGACCCGCCTGTTGCATTTGAAGAGGGCCTGCGTCGCACGGTCGACTGGTATCGCGCGACGCAAGAAAAGGCGAGAGCTTCGCTTGAAAGCGCTCCCGTGTCCACACCCGCTCCCGCAAAATCCTGAAAGACGGGAGCCGTAGTTTTCAACTCGCCTGATTTTCGCCGTACTGAATCTGTCGTGACGCCGGTGTTACGGCAGGCTCGTCTTTCCATAGCTCAAGGACTGACCGGCTTTCGGGGTGTCGTAGTTCCAGAAAAAGAGCGGCTCGAGCTTTTTTTGCTCTGGCCAAATCTGGTCCAGCGTATCGCCCTCGAACAACTCTCCATTCTTCATGACCCAGTGGACAGTGTTCGTGTTGTGAATATCCTCGAGCGGGTTCTTATCTAGAATCAGTAAATCCGCAAGTTTTCCGGGCTCTATCGAACCAATATCCTGCGGCCGTCCGACGATGTGCGATCCATTGACCGTCGCGCACCGCAGTACTTCCATCGGAGTCATACCGCCGCTGCTCAACATCCACATCTCCCAGTGATAGCCGAGCCCTTGCAATTGGCCGTGGCTGCCTACACCCACAAGTCCGCCGGCGCGTTCTAGCTTCGCCATTTGCGCCGCGAGCTTCGGGAACGCGTATTCATCCTTGCTGAACCACCCTTCGCGCCGCTTGGTTTTTTCATCCAGGATGCGGTGGGGTGTGAAGTGATTGAGTTTCACATCGTCGTGAACGTTTGTGGATTCATAGAAGTAATTTTCTCCGAAGGGCCCGCCGTAGTTCACGATGAGGGTTGGGGTTTCGGCGATGCCGGACTGTGCAAACATCTGCACTACGTCCTTGTAGAGCGGAGTGATTGGCAAGGTGTGTTCGTTCCCGTGGAAGCCGTCGATCACGTGAGTCAGGTTCAACTTCAGATCGAGCGCACCTTCGGTGGTCGGCATCATCTCCAGTTCTTTGGAAGCTTCGACCATGTACTGGCGCTGCTTACGGTTGCCCACCACATAGCTCTTGATGTTGTGCGTGCCGTAATATTTCTTGTACTTGGTCAGCACACCTTTCACTTCTTCGGTGGACTGGAAATTGTTGTCAGAAAACACTCCCGGCCCGGTGGAAAAGGCGCGCAGCCCGATGATGTCCCCGGTATCGACAAGGTCCTGGTAGGCAAACATGTCGTTCGAGAAGGTCTGGACGTCCAGACCCGACGTTACGCCGTACGCTAGATTTGCGAGGAACGCCCAGTTTTGCGTGTCCAGAATGCCGCGGCGGATTTCCAACCAATGCGCATGCGTATCGACAAAGCCCGGGACAATTGTCTTGCCGCGAACATCGATAACCTTGGCGCCTGCGGGGATCACTCCCTTTGCGCCCACGCTCTTGATGCGATTATTCTCCACCACTACATCGGCATTCTTCAGCACTTCTTCGGAGCCGGCAGCGCCCTTCATGGTTATCACCGTCGCTCCACGGAGCACCACCGTACCTTTCGGCATCTTGCGTGGCATTTCTATATTGACGGCTACCTCTTCGACGTTCTTGTCCTGCTCCTTGAATTTCTTTTCCTCTTTCTTCTCTTCTTTGCTCTGTTCTTTGTTCTCTTCTTTCTTCACTTCGCCCGCGGAGACACCGGCATCTTTCTTATCTGCAGCGCCTTTATCAGCATCCTTTTTGTCGCTTTCTTTCTTCTCTTCCTTTGGCGGCTCGAAAGAAATCGCGCTCACTGGTTCACGGAAGAGGCTGGCACCCACAGCCCAAGTGATGGTCTTGCCGTCGTCGGCCCAGGCAAAATAATCAGCGCCGATATCCGTGAGCCGCTTGACCGGCACCGACGCACTAGCCACATTCACAGTCGGCGCTTCCCCACCGACCAGGGGCATCGCTATTAGGTAGAGTTGATTGCTTACATGCGCCAGCACCCACTGACCATCCGGACTGGGCTGCACGTCATCGGCGGAGACTGGTTCTTCCGCGAAGAATATTCCCTGGCCCTTGACTTGAAGATGCGTGCGGCGGTCGGTGCCGTCGTAACGCAGCGAAACTAAACCCTGCGGCGTGTAAACGTAAATGCGTTCCTTTTCATGCGTAAAATGCGGGCCGCCCGCGCCGCGAGCCGGCAAGATCAGGCTAGCGTCGCCGCCGTCCGCCGGAATCCACACCAGGTCCGCATTCGCAGTCTGCCCGATATCGAATCCGCTGTTTTCACGATCATAGGCATTGCCGCGCAGCGCCACGATTCTGGCGCCATCGGGGGACCATGCTGGATTGCTGTAGACACCCGCCGACTTCGATAACTGTTGCGGCGTTCCTCCCGCCGCCGGCGCTTTCCAGAGCTGCCCTCCTTCGTTCGACCAAGTTACGTACACGAGCATCTTGCCATCCGGCGACCATGCCGGCTGAAATTCGCGAGCGCTGCCGGTGGTCACGCGGCGCGGCTTTCCGCTGGGCAGGTCGAGGGTGTAAAGGTGAGTCAGCGCGGAAAACGCTAGTTGCTTGCCGTCAGGAGATTCCACAGGATCCTGGATCAGCCTCGCCTTTACCGGGCCTTCTTCGACCCTTTGCGGAAAATCGAGTTTTGGTCCCAGCTCCTGCGAGACTTTGGCGGTAAACGGAATCACCGTGTCCGTTCCCGTCGCTAGATTCAGCCGCCGTATCTTGCCATCCTGGTTGTAGACGACTTCCTTTCCATCGGGCAAGAATGCGTACCCAGGAAAAAGGTCGCGAGTGAACCGCGATTCTTGATCATCGCGCGTGATGGGGTACTTGACCCAGCGATCGTCGCCAGTCTGTAAATTGCGAATCCGCAATCCACTTTCGGTCTCATAGCGCGTTACGTACAAAATCTGGGTTCCGTCGGGCGACACCAGCGGCCGGAAGCTGCTTTCTACCTGCTGGAGCAGAACGTCCTCGTCGCCTGTCTTGCGATCGCGACGCGCAATCTGCCAGAGCGGGAGTTGCGCATTATAGGCAAACCCGCCATGGCGCATCGCGTAATAGAGATATTTTCCATCCGCGGAAGCAACCACACCGATGGCATTGTGTCGTTGGTCGCGCGGCGTGTTGGGCGCTGGTTTGGCTTTCGTAACCTGCACGCCCGAGCCGCCCTGCACGTGGTACATCCAAATTTCAAACGTATTGATGCCGAAGCCGGCTTTAGACACAAAAACGTAATTCCCATCCGGCGACCAACTCGGCGAAGCGAATTCGGCGGTCGGATCCTTCGAAAGTTGTTTCGGGTCGCTCCCGTCGACATGCATAATCCAGACGTTTTCGTTGCCGTCGCGGTCAGAAAGAAACGCGATCCACTTTCCATCCGGAGAAAACTTGGGCTGGCTGTCGAACGCCATGCCGCCATCGATGAGCTTTGCTTCGCCGCCTTCGATAGGCATGGTGTAGATATCCCCGAGTAATTCAAATGCGATGGTTTTCCCGTCTGGTGAAACGTCCAGAGAAATCCAGGTGCCTTCATCGGTGGTGAATTCGATCTTTCGAGCGGACTTTAGCGAGAGTTTCTTTTCTTCTTTTTTCTCATCCTTCTTCTCGTCTTTCTTTTCCTGTGCTCCGCCGCTGTCCTGCCGCGCAAAATTCGCTCCAAAGAGACTCTCCGTGCCCAGTACGAACATGACGGTAAGCACCGCCAGCCATGCAGCCAGACCATGCTCCAAATGCTTAGTGCTCATCCTCATTCCTCCGAAATCATGAATACATCAGGAATTCAACGACCCCTGTCCTCGTGCACAGACAGCCCATCTCTGAACATTCTTAGACGCTGAGTGAACGCAAGCGTTTCTGTTCACAGTCTGTAGAATGACGGCCACCTATTCATCTTGCTCCTCGCCATCGCCGCCATCGCGGTGATGCTCGGGCGGCTTCGGCACGATATGCGGAATTCCGGCCTCGTTCATCTTTTTGTTAAGCGCCGCCAGGTCCTCGTCCATTAGTTTCTTTAGTTGCGCCGTGGCATCGCTGACCAGCGGGCCTAGTTCTGCAAGCTTCTCCTTTTGTTGTCCGCCAGGTGCCGCCGCGAATCCGTCCAGATCTTGCAGGAGACCCTGCACTTGGTCGGGCAAAGGATCGGGCTTCCATTCAAACGGCGGGCCAGCATTGCCAAGCCCTTCGCGTTCGTGGATGTATTTCTCGGCGACCTTGTCTACCTTCTTCTGCAGTTCGTCCGCTGACTTCTGAATATCTTCAGGAATCTTTGGCAGATCGGGCTTGCCGGCGTCCGCTTTCCACTGTCCGCGCGCCGCGTTCAACGCGTCCTTCAGCCCCTGCATGGTCTTGCGGTCTTTGGCTGCGGTTTTTTCCATTGCATAGAGTTGGTCGATTGCTGCCCGACGCGCTGCCCGATCCTCCGGGGAAAGCTGAATGTGCGGATCGTCCTCGACCACTACCTCCTGCGTTGCTTCCTTCGTGCCGGCCTTGATTTTGATCGTGTACTTTCCGGGTTCGACCCGCGGGCCGCGCGGACCTTCCCCATATCCCGCGCTGATGGCCTCCATCTGTTCCGGCGTGGGTTCAGCCGCAGGGTTGTAGCGCAGGTCCCAATTCGCTCGATTCACGCCGGCAGCTCCCGGTCCGTCAAACTCTCGCACTACCTTGCCATCTTTGTCGGTGACGGTGATCTTGACCTTGCCTTCTTTCTTTGGTTCCGTGGCGGATTTGCTCTTCTCCTCTGTCGTGCCCTTGCCCTTCTCTTCCTTCTCGGGCTTCGCTGACGTGGTTTTGTCCTTGTCGTCCTTCGCCTCGATCTTAGGTGGTTCCGGCGGCAGGGCTTCCTTTAGGTAGTAGTTCAGAATCGCGCCGTAAGGCGGATTTTTCGCAGTAAAGAACTTCTGCCCTCCGCTCCAGCGGCGCATTCTTATATTGAAAGTGGTAGCCGCGTGGGGCGGAAAAAATGTCACATCACTGTTCAACACGCTTGCGTCCATCTTTTCCACGGGCGTGATGTCGTCAAAAATCCATATAGAGCGCCCATGCGTGGCCAGTACCAGGTCGTTCTCGCGTGCTTGCATCTGGATATCGTCGACCGGCACGGTTGGAAAATTATTTTTCAGCGCGGTCCAGTTTGCGCCGCGATCCCAGGAGACCCACAACCCAAATTCCAGTCCGGCAAACAGCAGGTTCTGATTCCGCGGGTGCTCTCGCACAACGTGTACGCTACCGGCCGAATCCGGAATGCCATTGCGAATCGCTTTCCAGCTTTCGCCGTAGTCGTTGGTAGCGAAAATGTAAATCCCGTAGTCGTCGGCGCGATGCCCATCGAACGTTACAAACGCCGCCCCATCTCCGGCCTTTGACGCAACCACGCGGCTGACATACGTGCCCTTGGGCAGGCCGGGAACGCGCGAGACCACATTTTTCCAGTTCTTTCCCCCATCGCGCGACACTTGTAGGTTCCCGTCATCCGTGCCAACCCACAGCACGTTTGGCGTCGAGGGCGATTCGCTGAACGTGGTGATTGTGGGATATTCCTGCACGCCATCGTGGCGCGACAACGTGGTCTTGTCCGGCGTCTTCCCAAAAATTTGCAGCTTGTTGCGATCCACACCAGTGGTCAAGTCTCCGCCAAGCCGCGTCCATGTATCGCCGCGGTCCGTGGACTTGAACAAATAATTCCCGCCGTAATAAATCGTCGTGTGGTCGTGCACGGAAATTACCACCGGCGAATTCCATTGATACCGGTAGTGCGCCTCGCCATATTTCGCTTCCGGTGCTATCGAGCGCTGCTGCTGCGTTCTCAAATCGCGCCGGTCAATGTTGCCGTCCTGCGATTCCGTGTACACGATCCATGGCTCGACTGGATCGATCGCCGCGTAAAATCCATCGCCTCCGTGAATCACGCTCCAGTCTTCATTGGTGATGCCGTCGCGTGTCAGCGACTGGCTCGGGCCGCACCAGCTTCCGTTGTCTTGCAACCCGCCGCAAATGTGGTACGGCCTCTCATTGTCGACAGAAATTTCGTAAAACTGGCCGATGGCCAGAGTGTTGACGAAATCCCAGCTTCGCCCGCTGTCGTAGCTCCAGTGGATTCCGCCGTCGCTCCCAGCGATCATGTGATTCGAATCCGCCGGATCAATCCACATCGCGTGATAATCGCCATGAATACCCTTCACACGATCCGTGGCAAATTTCTTTCCTCCGTCTTCGGAGTAAAACATTTGCGCGCCCAGTTCCCAGATGCGCAAATCATTGTTGGGATCGATGCGAATTTGGCTGTAATAGGAAGGCCTCGGATTCGTATCGCCCATCTTCTTCCAAGTTTCGCCTTTGTCTTCGCTGCGATACGTTCCGCCCTTCTCGTGCTGCACAATCGCGTAAACGATGTTCGGGTCTTTGCGATAAATGTCTAGGCCGATGCGGCCGATGTCTCCGCCGCCAGTTTCGTAGGGCAATCCCTTGGTCAGTTTCTTCCAAGTTGCTCCGCCGTCGCTCGTCTTGTAAATGCCGCCGTCCGGTCCGCCGCCATTGAAGCCGTAAGGCGTGCGGCGCCGCTCATACGCAGCGGCGTAGAGAATATCCGGGCTCTGCGGGTCAATGGCGATATCGCTCACGCCCGTGTCGTTGTTTATCTTCAAGACCTGCGACCAGGTCTTTCCGCCGTCGATCGTCTTGTAAACGCCGCGTTCCGCATTCGGCCCCCACAAGTGGCCGAGCGCCGCCACGTACACTACGTCCGGATTTCGCGGATGAATCACAATGCGCCCGATATGACGCGTCGCGGCCAGCCCCATGTTCTGCCAAGTCCTTCCGCCATCGAGCGATTTGTACGCTCCATCGCCCCACGAGGAGCTCTGGCGATTGTTCGGTTCGCCCGTTCCCACCCACACGACGGAAGGATCAGACGGCGCGATCGCAATGTCACCGATCGTCGAGACCGCCTCTTTGTCGAACACCGGAGTCCATGTCGTGCCATTGTTCGTGGTCTTCCACACGCCCCCGGCAGCCACGCCCACGAAAACGATGTTTGGGTTACTCTCCACGACCGCGAAGTCGTCAATGCGGCCGCCCATCACCGCGGGACCGATCTCGCGCAGCTCCAGATTTTTCAGTTTGTCCGCAGGATTAGGCTGGTCCGCAGGACGAGCCTCCGCGCCAACAAAAAGTGCTCCGCCAAACAACCCTGCAGCCACAGCCAACTTCAAAACAGACGGCACTCGCTTCATGAGATCCTCCCCTTCGTCGCGCGGCCCGGCATCATACTCCGCAGTTTGCGGACACGCATCATTTGTTTGTGGAAACGACCCAGTTCTGTGCTGAGCCCAATCGTATGGTGAGAAAGACGCGCGCCGCCACGCCGCGGTTTCGCCGCCCGCTACACAACCCGCAAACGCCATGCTAGGCTATCGAACTTATCCTATTGGCCAGATCCTCCGCGTGAATCCCCACTCTCATGCTCGCAATTTTCCCGTGCTTCAACTTCTTCCACTAACAATTTTGCTTGCTGTTGTCCTGGTTTTCTCCGGTGCGGCGACCGCAAACGCGCAACAAATCCACCCTCCCGCAGCCAAAGGCGGCGTCGCCGAGCTTTCTGCGAAAGGCCCGCAACGCCGGCAGGGCAATCTCTTCATCGCCGACGACGACGTCGACATCCACTACGCCGGCCAGCACCTTCGCGCCGATCACATCGAATACAACGACCAGACCAACGAAGCTTTCGCGCGCGGCCACGTCCAATACGATTTCGAAAACCAGCATCTCGAAGCCGACGAAGCGCACTACAACGTCGGCACTGGACGCGGCATATTTATTAACGTCCGCGGCACGGTGAAAATCGAACGCCGGCCGAACCCTACAATCCTCGTCACCGACAATCCGCTCTATTTCGAAGCCCAACAGATAGAGCGACTCGGCAACGACTTCTACATCATTCACCAGGCGTGGATGACGGTTTGCGATCCCAGCCGCCCCAAATGGCAGTTCTACGCGCCGCGCGCGCGCCTGCGCCTGGGCAAAACGATGGCCCTGGTGAATGCGAATTTCCGTTTATTTCGTGTTCCCCTCATCTGGATGCCATACGCTACCGCGCCGGCCGGGTCAAAACTCCGTCAGTCGGGCATTCTCGTTCCCGTGGCCGGAAATAGCACCAGCAAAGGTTTTGTTTTCGGCGATGAGTTTTACTGGGCGCCCGTCACTTGGATGGACACCACCCTAGGCGCGGAATATTTCAGCAGGCGCGGCTCCGCCCAACGCGGCCAGTTTCGCGCCACGCCTTGGGAGGGCACTTCCATCCGTTATAACTATTTCGCCGTGATCGACCGTCTGCATCAGGGCGGCCACGAACAACGCCTAGCCGCGCAGTCGCTCCTACCGCACAATTGGCGCTTCGTTGCGGACATCAACGAGCTTTCTTCGCTCACCTTCCGGCTCGCCTTCTCCGATACGTTCGGCGAAGCCATAAACTCCGAAATCCGCAGCTCCACGTTTCTCACCCACAATTTTCGCGGCTTCAGTTTCAATCTCGCGTCACTCAGTGACCGCAGCTTCCTCACCACCAGTCCACAGACCAGCGTCTCGGTACGTAATGCGCCACAAGTGCGTTTCGGTTCCGTCGAGCAGTCGCCGTTCGAGCGTCTTCCGATCTATTTCGGTTTTGACGCACTCGCCGGTGCTCTGAAGCGCGACGATGTCGGTTTTACTCCCACCGCCACGTTCGTGCCTATCGCGACTTCTGATTTTGTCTCGCGGACGGAGTTCGCGCCGCGAGTCACGGTGCCGCTCCATTTCGGACCATGGCTCAGCGCCACCACTACCGCCGCTTTTCGCACCACCTATTACGGATCTTCCCTCACTCCCACCGGTACCGTCAGCACTCAATCCCTGACGCGCAACGACGGTGAATTCACTTTCGATCTTCGCCCCCCGACCCTGGAGCGTTTCTTCGGCCCCACTGCGTCCGACAAAACTAAACCCAGGAGGCGGTACAAGCACACCATCGAGCCACACATTACCTATCGCAATATCACCGGCATTAACAATTTCTTCCAATTCATCCGCTTTGACGCCGACGCCACCCGCACCGACACCAATGAAGTCGAATATGGCGTCACGCAGCGCTTCTGGATGAAATCCGGCGACGTCCAGCCAGAAGAGCTCGTTTCCTGGCGCCTGGTGCAGAAGCATTATTTCGATCCCACGTTCGGCGGCGCAATTGTCAATGGCCAGCGCAACGTTCTCGAACCTCTGGACTCCATCTCGCCATTCGCCTTTGCCCTTGGACCGCGCAACTCCTCGCCGATCGTCAGCGACATCAGAATCACGCCCGGCGGTCTCTTTGATACCGAGCACTTGCTCGAATACGATCCGCAGCTCCACAAAGTCACCGTCATCGGTACGCTCGTGAAAATAAAACCGTATCGCGAATTTTTCGCCACCATTGCCCATTTTCGTTTGCAAGACAATCCGATTCTGCAACCGCTCTCCAATCAAGTGCGCGTGCTCCTGGGCTACGGCAGTGAAACGCGCCGCGGGTTCAACGTCACCAGCGGCATCAGCTACGACATCACCAATAGCGCCTTGCAAAGTCAACTCGTGCAGGTCAGCTACAACGGCAAATGCTGCGGCATCGCTCTCGAGTACCGCCGCTTCGCCCTCGGCCAAGTACAAACGGATAATCAGTTCCGCATCGCCTTCATCGTTGCCAACATCGGCACCTTCGGAAATCTTCGCCACCAGGAGAAAATCTTTTAAGCCTTTTCATCTCTTCTTTGCTTTCTGCTCTGTGTCCTCTGTGCTCTGTGTTAAATTCCCTTTCGCTTTGCCTCAAATGACCGACACCGAACTAGCCTTCGCGTCCATTGAAGAAGTAGCTCGCCTGTTCCGCAAACGGAAACTCTCGCCGGTCGAGCTAACGAACCTCATGCTCGCGCGCATCGACAAGCTCAATCCAAAATTAAACGCCTACATCACCGTCACCGCCGAACTCGCCAACGCGCAAGCCAAAATAGCCGAATCCGAGCTTTTCGGGGCGAGGGCACGCAAAGGCCACCGCGACCGCGGCCCACTTCATGGAATTCCCATCTCGCTGAAGGACAACATCTACACGGCGGGCGTACGCACCACCGCAGGCTCGAAAATCTTGAAAGATTTCATTCCGCAACATGACGCAACCGTATGGGCCAAGCTTCGCGAAGCTGGTGCGATCCTGTTAGGCAAGACCAACCTGCACGAATTCGCCTACGGCGTCACGACGAACAATCCACACTACGGCCCCACGCGCAATCCCTGGGATCTCGCCCGCATTCCCGGCGGCTCCAGCGGAGGTTCCGCAGCAGCGATTGCCGCGGGTATGTGCTACGGCAGTATCGGTACAGACACAGGCGGCTCGATCCGCGTTCCCGCCGCTCTCTGCGGCATCGTGGGCATAAAGCCCGGATTAGGCCGAGTCTCCGTGGAAGGTGTCGTACCCCTTTCTCGGACTCTCGATTTCGTCGGCCCCTTAGCGCGCACGGTTGCCGACGCGGCACTCATGCTGGATCCGATTTTTGTGCGCCGCAAAAAAGTGAGCCTCTTGGCACCGCGCAAGAGTTCGCCGCAAATTCGCAAGCTCCGACTAGGTTTACCCAAAGAATTCTTCTTCGATGTGATTTCGGAAGACGTTTACGCCGCTTTTCGTGAAGTGACACGTTCACTGCAGAAGAGAGGTGCCACGCTCAAGGAACTCTCCATCCCCGGTCTCGCCGAAACCGAAGAGGCCGGCAATTACATCGCGTGGGCCGAAGCGACGCACTACCACGAGCAAGCCGGTTGGTTTCCCGCGCACTCCGCCGATTATGGTGAAGACGTTCGCACGCGGCTCGAAACGGGCACAAAGGTTTCCGCGACCGCCTATTTGCACGCGCTCGAGTCACGGAACAAATTCATTAAGCAAGTTCACCTGGCGATGGCAGAAGCCGCAGTAGACGCGCTCGTCGTTCCCACCACGCCAATCTCGGCCCCACTGATCGGCGAAGAATCCACTCCCATCGGAAAGGCGAGTCATCCCACCCGCGCTCTGCTGCTTCGCCTGAATCGCCCGGCGAACTTGGCCGCGATCCCCGCGCTCTCCGTTACTTGCGGCTTCACTTCTGCGGGCCTTCCGGTCGGCCTTCAACTGATCGGAGCTGCGACGAGTGAACCGAGTCTTCTCAGCATCGCTCGCATGTTAAAAGAAATAATGCCTGCGGACCGAAGACCCAATCTCTAAGTCGGCAGTGCAAATCATTGACGAACGAGCGAAGGCTCCAACGCTTCGCCCCTCAACTCACGTTCGTAGCCCCCCTTCCTGCTTCTTCATCAACCACTTCCCGATCACATATCCGAGTGTCCCGGTAACGATTCCCCCAAAAATATCCGCCACGTAGTGATAGCGCCCCCACACCGTCGAAACGCACATGCATAAAACCAGCGGCAGCATCACCCAAAACAGCCATCGCCTATGCCGCCACGCGCCCCACAGCGCCGCAAACGATCCCGCCACATGCTCAGAAGGAAACGCCGCCCCGCGCACCCGCCCACAGTGCTCAATGAAATTAATTGCCGCCGTAAACGGCCCCCCATGCAATTCCCCGTGCCACGAACCAGCCATCGCAAACCACGGGCTCTCGATGGGAAAGAAAATTGCAATCACGTATCCGATCGCGTACCCAACCGCCGAATACGTCATCACAGACCAGTACCCGCGCCAATCTTCGCGGTAGTACAAAATCCCGCCAAGCGCCAGCAGGTAAACGAAATACGTCAAGTACGCGAATTGCATGAACTCGTTGCGCGCCGGCGTAGCCAATTGTTCCAGCCAAATCGACGGATGCACACCGGTCAGCCAGTGATCGAACGCAATCAGCTTCGCGTCCTGCCAACGCGGCGAGACCAAATGAACGAGCACGCCTAACTCTTCAAAGCAAAACAAAAAGAAGAGGTGCGGATACCAGTGCCGCCAAAAATGCCAAAATCTTTGCGTAAGGGTCCCAGAACGACCTCGGTTCGCGCCGCGCCTCTCCGTTGGCGAGATCGAAGTTTGCGTCCAGACATTATCTTCAGCTCGACACAACGCGACGATCACTAACGCCAAGAGCGCCTGCACGCTGAGCAACCGCACCGGATGCGCCAGATTCTGCGCAAAGATCCCGATCACCACACTCGAAATAGCCAAGTAGCTCAGAGCCACCCACTCAAATGCGCCGCAGCAGGCGAATACTGCCCCCATTTCAGCAAGAAAAAGTTGCGCAGCGCCTTCTCCGGAGCGCGTCTGAAAACGCAAGTGACCTTCGCGTTCGTGGACCTCGCCTCCGCGTTCTAATAGCACCGTCAGTTCGTTCTTGCGAAACTCCGGTCTGGGCGCGCTACTCATGCGACCTTTTCTGCCTCATCTCTTTGCATTCTCTGCGACGCTTCCGTACGATTACGCCCTTCAACCCAACTCAACACCGGCCACCCGCGCCGCCGCGCCAGCGCCGCCATTCCTCGCGAAGGGTTCACCGCCGCTGGTCGCCCCACAGCTTCGAGCATCCAGCGATCATTTACGCAATTCCCGTACCCATAGCACCGAGACAAATCAAATTCGCGTTCCTCAGCGATTCGCCGCACCGCGCGCGCCTTCGCCTCGCCAAACATCGCATCCCCAATAATCCGACCTGTCCATCTACCGTCGTTTTCTTCCAATCGTGTAGCGCAAACTCCCACCGACGCCTCAGTCCCTCGCACCGCCAGTCGCACTACCAGCGCCACCGCCAGCTCGTTCGCCAATGGCGCCAAGGTGCCGCTGACCAAAACAATTCCGTGCCCTTGCTTCGCATGCCAGACCACTTGGTCTATTGCCGCAGGGAAGAACCGTGGGACAGCCCCGTTTGTCTCCCCTACATCGGAGGATTCACTTCCGCCCCTGCGCGCGCCGCGCAAATACATTTTGTTGGCGTGCCGCATCATTTGAATTCCTTGGGGCGCCAGCCGCGCCGCCCTCGCCAGCCACAAAAAATAATTCCCGATAGGGATCGTCCTCCGGTAGCGCAAGTCCCTAAAAAGTCGCCTCTCTAGGGAAGGCAGCGGTATGAGCGTCCCGTCCAAGTCAAAAAACGCCGCAACGCCACCGCCAGTCTCATTTGTTCTCATGCGATCTTCCTCGCAATGCCCTTCCCCCCGCGCGCGACCACTCCATCCGCGAAATACTTCCATCCTTCGACGAAGACGGGCAGCGCTCGCACAAAGCAAAATCCAGCCGTAGCCCACGTCAACACCTGCCCCGCTGTGCTAATTAGCATCTGCGCATCCTCCGCTAACTCACCGATCAGGGCCACTGGCCCTCGCGTAAGCGCCAGCTCCAGTCCCAAATAGCAAAAACATAAGCACTTCATGACTGCATACAGGCCACGGCTCCATCGCGAAGCCACTAGCGTGCGTCCCCACCATGTTTGTAGCATCGCGTTCGCTCCCCACCCGGAATGCCCCGCCCGCAAAGCCAAGCCGCGCAAAAAATCCGTGGTAGCGCCACGCGCAAAGAAAAACACCGGCAACCACAACGACACCATCCCCACCACCGCAAAATATGTGAAGTACACGTTCTCGATCATGCGGTCGCCCAGGATGTCGACCTGTGCCCCCATGGGTGTCGCCAGCTTTTTCTTCCGCGCGATGTGCCCGTCCAGCCCGTCTAGCGCTATCGACGCCACCGTCAGCGCCACGGCCGCAAGATTTGCCCAAGCGCCGCGCCCAAACAAAGCAACAGCCGCAAATCCAACCACCACTCGCAATGCCGTCACTTTGTTCGGCGTCCAGCTCACAGTGGCCTCGCCGACAAGGAATGCAACGCTGCTACCACTCTCCAGTCGGGTAAAGTTCACGACCTCAATAACTTACGAATCGCGGGACTTGGTAGTGCTCTGGCGCCGCACGTCAAATCCCGTCATCTGTCGCCTTTTCGCTACCGCGTCAGCGTTGCCGCACGTCTAAGTAATTGTTCGGCGTATGGGAATAAGTCAGTACCGCAGTTAGGTCATCCCTCATAGCAGCCGCATTCCGGTGGGCGAGCCTCCCGATAGCCGCAGTTCAACGCGCGTCAACACAAGCACTCGCGCAGTTTGTGGGAGAATAAGAGGTTGCACACCCAGTGCGGCGGCGCATATAGTGCGCGCGCGACGATGGCAGTCCTTGCGGTGTCGGGCAGGTGGCCGCGAGTCAGGACAGTTTAAGCGGAAAAAGGAATCCGAAAACGCGGTGTGAACGTAAAGTAGTTGTAACTCCAAGGCAGTCCAAGACTCTGATCGAGCGAAGGATCGAAAGCGAATGACCGATGTCTCACTCTTAGGAGCCTTTTTAGCCGGACTTGTTTCCTTTCTCTCTCCCTGTGTTCTCCCCCTCGTTCCCGGCTACATCTCCATGCTCTCCGGCATCGGCATGGAGCAGCTTCGCCAAGGTCAGCCGCCCCGTGCCGGTCTCTTTGCTTCCTCAGTCGCCTTCGTAATCGGTTTCTCGGTAGTGTTCATTTCCTTCGGCGCGTCCGCCAGCGCCGTCGGCACGTTTCTTCGTGAGAACCGTTCCTTCCTCGCTCCCATCGCCGGCGCATTAATCCTTCTCTTCGGCCTGCATCTTCTCGGCATTCTCATCAAGCTGACGGTCCGCACCGGCCTCATCATCGGCGCCGTGCTCGCGCTTCTCGGCCTCGTCTCTCTTCTGCGTGGCGAACCTCTCTTCGCCGGTTTCGGCTACGTTCATTTCTTCTCGCTCTCCCTGATCGGCTTTTTCGGCCCTGCCATGACGCGCTGGCTCAATCGCGACGTTCGCCTTCGCACCAGCAGCACGCAGCCCGGCATCTGGAGCGGCTTCCTCCTCGGCTTCGCTTTTGCCTTCGGCTGGACGCCGTGCATCGGCCCGATCCTCGCCACAGTACTCGCGCTCGCCGCTGCCAGTGACACAATCGCCCGCGGTGTTCTCCTCCTCGCGGTCTACTCCGCCGGACTAGCCGTTCCCTTTCTGCTCACGGCTCTAGGCATCGGTCAATTTCTGCGTTTCTACCAACGCTTCCGAAAGCATCTTCACGCCGTCGAACTATTTAGCGGCGCGTTGCTCCTTTTCGTCGGCGGCCTAATTTTTGTCAACCGCCTCACCTGGATGGCCGGAAAGCTCGGCTTTCTCAACAGCATCGTCCTATGGCTGGAGAGATCATTGACCGGAGCGAAATGAGGCTCCACTTTTTGCCGCGCTCGCCAACCTGCGAGATAATAAGAGTTAACGTTGGAGGAGTCGAAAGTTGAAGAAATCTCTGTTGGTCATCGTCGCGGTTGTCGCCGTAATCGCCGCCACCTATCTTGCCGACCGTGCCACGCGCCAGCCCCGAAAAGGCGTCCTCAGCGTCTCGGCCGGTAATTCCGCTGCCAACCCCAAGGCCGCGAAGCCCGCTCCTGAGGTCACTCTCAAAGATCTCGACGGCAAAGATCTCTCCCTCGCTCAGTACAAGGGCAAAGTCGTCCTCGTCAATTTCTGGGCCACCTGGTGCGAGCCCTGCCAGGTGGAAATTCCCTGGCTGATCGAAATGCAGCAAAAGTACGCCGCCAAGGGCTTCACAGTGCTCGGCATTGCGATGGACGAAGAAGGCGCCAGCGTCGTAACTCCTTGGGTCCAAAAAGAGCGCTTCGATGTGAACGGAACAAAATCCCAAATGAATTACCCCATCGTGATTGGTAATGACGCCGCGGCCGACAAGTTCGGCGGCCTGCTTGGCTATCCGACCAGCGTCCTAATCACGCGCGACGGCAAAATCGTCAAGCGCATCACCGGCCTCATCAGCTACGAAGAAATCTCCAAATCCATCGAATCGCAACTCTGATACTCTGACTCAATGCTCGACGAACGAGACTTCCAACGAAAGGCCGATGCTGCCTTCGACGACCTGAAACGCCGCTTACTCATTATCGGTGACGAGCACGGCTTCGACGTCGAAGGGGAAAGCGGCAAGCTCGAAGTCATCTTCGAGGAGCCCGAAGAAGCCAAATTCGTAATTTCACCCAACACTCCGATTCGCGAAATCTGGATCTCCGCGCTCTCCACCAGTTTCAAGCTCGGCTGGTCCGATACGAAAAACGCCTTCATCTCGGAAAAAACGGGAGAAAATCTCCTGGAAGTAATGAGCCGCGTAGTCTCTCAACAACTCGGCCTGCCGGTGAGCCTGTGAAGCTCGGGGCAGCCATCGTCAGCGCAGCGCTACTGGTGATCATCCTCGCCGCGCTACCCTCCGCGCATCCGCAAATCCCTTCGGGCCGCGAAGTCGTTGCTCCTGCCGCCTACGTTTCGCTCGAACCCGTCGCGCGCGGCAGTTCCTTCCAACTCGCCGTCGTGCTAAAAATCCGCAACGGCTTCCACATCAACGCGCGCAAGCCTTCCGCCGAGTACCTCATCCCCACCGACCTACGCGCCAATCTTCCTGCCGGTTTCAAATCCGCCGGCGAAATCGCTTACCCCCAAGGCGAACTCCACACTTTCGCCTTCACCAAAACTCCGCTAAATGTTTACGAAGACAAAGTCATTCTTCGCGTACCGCTCACCGCGCAACCCGACGCGCCGCTCGGCGCCCAAAAAATTCCGCTCAAGCTACGCTACCAAGCCTGCAGCAACGAAGTCTGCCTCCCGCCCGTCACACTCGATGTCGACGCCCCGCTCACCGTCGCCGCAAACGCCTCCAATTCCCGCCCCGCCCATCCGGAACTTTTTACCTCCCACTAGCATCTTGTCTGTAGGCATTCTTGATGACGGAACCCGCTCGCGCATTTCGCCTTTGGCCTTACCTTCTCGGAATCCTGATCGGCCTCTGCGCCGGCCTAATTCTCTTCGTTTACCTCGGCGCTCGCCACATCGACGACCGCACGCGCGAATGGGTCATCACCGAGCTAAGCAGTCACTTCGATAGCCAGGTCGAGCTGCAAAGCCTCCACGTCGAAACCACTCCGCGCATGCAAGTCACTGGCGAAGGGCTCACCCTCCGTTACCGCAGCCGCACCGACGTTCCGCCGCTAATCCAAATCGCGCGCTTCTCGTTCAACCTCGGCGTTCTCGGCATCATCCACGTTCCTCGCCACGTCAAAGGCGTCTACGTCGAGAACATGGTCATCACCATTCCGCCGCCCGATCCCAACGCCCCTCCTCCGCCCGCTCAAAAATCCGCGCTCGTCCCGCGCGTCATCTTCAACGAAATCGTGTGCAACGACACCACTCTCATCATCCTTCCCAAAAAAGCAGGCAAGGATCCGCTCGATTTCGAAATCCACGACCTCGTTCTCAAAAATGTCGGCGACCAGAAGCCCTTTGATTTCCACGGCACGCTAACCAACGCCAAGCCCAAAGGAGAAATCGCCACGCGCGGCACCTTCGGCCCGTGGAACGCCGAAGATCCCGCCTTCACTCCCGTTTCCGGCAACTACAGTTTCGCGAACGCCGACCTCGATCCCTTCGCTGGCATCGGCGGCACGCTTTCTTCCACCGGAAAATACGCCGGCCATCTCAATCAGATCGAGGTTCAAGGCGAAACCGACACGCCGAATTTCTCCCTAGATCCCATCGGCCGCCCTGTACCGCTACACACCGACTTTTCCGCCACCGTGGACGGCACCGACGGCGACACCTACCTCCATCCCGTCCGAGCCACGCTTCTCCATTCGCTCATCATCGCCAACGGCAGCGTCATCCGCGCCTCCGGCAAGCACGGTCACATCATCTCCCTCAACATCTACGCCCCCAACGCCCGCCTCCAAGACATTCTTCGCCTCGCCACCAAATCCACCGGGCCCGTCATGTCCGGCACCGTCAATCTGCGAACGAAAATGCTTCTCACTCCCGGCAAAGAAAAAGTCATCCACCGCCTCACTCTCGACGGCGATTTCGGTGTCAACGACGCGGAATTCGCCAGCGTCGAAGTCCGCGACAAGCTCGAGTCCCTCAGCCGCCACGCCCTCGGCAAGCCCAATAACGAAGACGCGGGCAGCGCCGTCACCGACCTTCTCGGCCTCTTCCGTCTAGAACACGACCTCGCCAGCTTCCCTCGCCTCAGCTTCAGCATTCCCGGCGCCGAAGTCCGCCTAACCGGCAGCTACAATCTCCCCGACGAAATGCTCGACTTCCGCGGCAACCTCCGCATGCAAGCCAAACTCTCGCAAACCGTAACCGGCAAAAAATCCTTCTTCCTCAAACTAGCCGATCCCTTCTTTAAAAAAGACGGCGCCGGCTCCGTAGTCCCCATCCACATCTCCGGCACCCGCGACAACCCCAAATTCGCCCTCGACCTCTTCCACAACTCCGACCACAAATAGTCCCGTAGGGACGAATGCTAACGTAGCGGCGGTCTTCAGACTGGCGCTTTGTCGCCTCTGGTGGCGGCGGCCCTTAGGCTGGCGCTTGTTCCTCGCCTCTGTCAGTTTATTCTCACGAAGGAAGGTCGCGTCCCGGCCCGGCCCGAAGGGCCCGTTGTAGGGGCGCTTGAGCGCGTCCAAGGGCCCGAAGGGCCGCATCTTCCCCTTGTAGCGGCGCAGCATGCTGCGCCCTGTTGTTCTGTTTTTGAGTAACTTTCGCGAGCGAGGCGAGAGCCAATAAAGTGATGTGGAATCAGCTGTCCGGCTCCGTTTGATTATCCGCCGGAAAGAACCGCTCCTTCCGCCGGAGCGCCTCTATGGCGTTCGGCACAGGCCCAAGCGAGGTTGGTGGGGGGTGGCAACTTCCCGAGCGCGGGGCGCAGGTTAGCCCAGTGCGTAAGCGCTGGGAAATGGAAGCAAAAAATCCGAAGCGCCGGAGGTGCCGCACACCTCCTTTACGTCCTTTGTTCCAAGACCATCAAACTATTCGTCATTTAACTTCGGACGGGTGCCACACCCGCCGCTCATAGCTGAAAGCGATGAAATGCAGATCGCCTCGGCTGTAACTGTCCGGTTATTAACGGTAAAGTTCACACCGTTGCTTGTGACCCCATTTATGGTTACCTTTACCGCTATTGTCCCTGTCACCCCGACGGGCACCGTTGCCTGGATGCTCGTGCGGTTCCAGCTGGTCGCCACCGCCGACGTTTTATCAAACTCAACGGTGCTAATCCCCTGAGTATCTCCGAAGTTCGTTCCGGTGATCGTTACCGAGGTGCCAGGCGTTCCCGACTGCGGACTTATGCTGGTAATAGTTGGAGGGTTCGAGACATTAACGGTAAACCATATCCCGTTGCTGTCGAGGCCTGAGACAGTAACTACCACATACCCCGTAATGGCCCCGGCGGGCACCGATGTTGCAATGCTCGTGCTGCTAGAACTCGTCACCGTCGCAACCGTTCCGTTGAACGTCACGGTGATTGCTCCTTGGCTTGTTCCGAAGTTCGTCCCCGTGATCGTTATTGAGTCACCGACCGTCCCATTCGACTTGCTCAGACTCGTTATGGTTGGTGCCGTGCCTCCTCCTCCGCCGCTCGCCGCCTTGAACGCCGCCAAGACGGCACCCCACGGATCGGAGGCGCTAAGCGACTCACTAGCCGCAGCCCCTCCGGCTGCCGTTTGCACTTCGGCCTCCGCGACCAGCTTCGTGTTCGGCTCAGCCGGAACAAATTCTCTGATGACGTAGTTACTGGGTTCCGTAAAGTTCCGTGCATCGGCCGTAGAAATGCCACCGAGCAATAAATCCCCGCTCGCAGTTGTCGTCGCGTTTCCACTGTTCGGTGATGCGCTGTTCCCTTGTGCCGATGCCGTGACGTCTAGCGAGTTTGCTGTTGCTGCGCCGGAATATTCCAGAATCGCAAACTGCAGCGTGTCGATGGTGTCCGATACCGTTACCGTATTCGCGCCGCCTTTAATGTTCTCGGCATAGTAGATCGCGAGTGCATGCCCGTTCGGAGCGTCCAGCGTCTCTGCGAGTTGCGATGCCTTTCGATACATATTCCCTTGGGCGTCCGTAACAGTGAACACCTGCCCTGAATGTCCCGCGCGGATACACACGCCAATAAAGTTTCCGGCACTATTATTCGCATTGAAGGCTAGCGATGAGGAGGTAGCCGTGCCCGCATCCTTCCCAGTGTGCTGAACGAGGGAAACTACGTTGTTAGCGGCCTGGACGGTGAAACTCACCGCATTGCTTGTCGCTCCACCCACAGTCACCAGAACATCGCCCGTCGTGGCTCCTGTCGGGACTGGCACGGCGATGCTCGTCCCATTGGTACTCCAGCTCGTTGGTGTCGCCGCCGTCCCATTGAACGTGACCGTACTTGATCGTTGGGTTGCCCCAAAGTTCGTCCCGGTGATCGTCACGGAGGTTCCGACATTTCCCACCGTCGGGCTTAGGCTGGTGATGCTTGGCGGGGCGACTCCGGTTCCGTTAAGCGGAACTGCGAGCGGCACAATATCCATGCTGTCGGCAATGCTCACGGCTCCGGTTCGACTGCCTGCCGCTGCCGGCGTAAACGTGACGTTTATCGTGCACATGCCGCCCACGCAATAGGCGATGAGGACGCGCAGTTATCTGTTTCGGAGAAGTCTCCCATCGCAATCACCGGCCCAACCTTCAAGCCTTGATTACTGCTGACGTTCGTGATTGTTGTGGTTAGAGGTGCGCTGCTGGTGCCAACGTTTTCGTTGTTGAAGCTGAGAGCAGTTGGAGACGGAGCCAACACTGGCGGCGGAACTGTAACGGGCACCGACACATGAACGCTCTGCGGTCCTTGGCCATACGTTGCAGTAATGGAAGCGGTGCCCGCTGCTATCCCAGTGACCATCCCGTTGTTGTCCACTGTTGCTACGCTGGTGTTCGATGAGGTGTACCCGAGATTCGACGACATCGTTAAATCCACAACGCTTCCGTCAGCGAACCTGCCAGAAATCCGCAAAGGTGCTCTCTCACCCTGCGAATCGAAGCTGATCCGAGTTTTGTTTGGGGTTAGACTGGTCGGAAGGTCCGTTCTTTCAACGTCGACGGTTATCGGAGCAGACGCCTGAACTTGATTCGCAGTTGTCGTGCCCCATGCGGTAAGCATATATTTCCCGGGTCGGGTGCCCTGCGGAATCAAGATGGAGAATGAAGCGGGGGCTGAAGTCGCAATCGTACTGGTTGGCAACGGCTTTTCTCCAATCACAGAGACCTGTTTGAAAGCAGTGTTGCCAGGCGACGACACGCCAACCGAAATAGTCTGGCCCGGATTGACAACAGTTCCATCCGATGGTGATGTGATCTGAAGTGCTGGTGTTTGACCGAAAAGAGTAAAGGACGCCACAAGAGTAACAGCCGCAAACGCGTATAGGGTGATTCCCCAACGCAGGAAACCGTGCTCAGTTCGTATTAAAATCATCGACAGTCTCCTCGTCTATGGATTCAATAAATGGAACACCTGACTGCTAACTGGCGTATTCAATAAGGTTATAACTTGGCTGGGCACCAGCCCCGGATCAAGTACGGTCGGACCCAAAAATCCTAGTGGCTCAACACCTGGTGTGTGCAGAAACCCGCGACCGCTACCGTCGTTACTAAATAACTGTCCCGGGTCGGCATTTAGATTAGCTAACTGGCTGGTTTGACCCACAATCGCATCGTTCTCTTCCCCGAAAACTGTCGGCCAACCAGTCGGCGTGAGGTTTACTGCGAGTGGATTCGACAAGATCGTGCCACAGTAACTATGGATTGCGAAACCTAAGGTATTCGTATTCGCTAAACCAGCCAAATTGGTGCTGTTCACAATGCCAGCGATCAAGGCAGTTGGCAGAGGGTGCGAACCCTGGCCCGCCGTGTTGATGTTAAGGAGAGCCTGACTTGTCGGAGAGTCAACCAAATCCCCAACCGCCGCGGGCAGCGTGAGTGCTCCTGGTCCCATTGATGTTACGACCTGAACCGACTGGAACGAGGGCATTCCACCGAAAGCCAACAAATTTCTCACACAATTGTTCTGAGACATCAAAAGATTAGTTGCCAGCGGTGAACCGAGGTGTGGCGTATCGATGGTAATTACCTTGTGAATATTCCCCTGTCCAAAATTTCGGGAACCTAGGAATGTCAACTGTAATGGTAATGTCCGTGTTATGTCTCCCCCATGCTGTGTGCCACGACATCTGCTTGCACTGCAGCCGCTGCGACACTTGCAGGGTTCTGGCCTGACTTGAAGTAATTTATCACTTTGCCGATTTGATTCAGCACTTCCGGCACTATTATTCGCATTGAAGGCTAGCGATGAGGAGGTAGCCGTGCCCGCATCCTTCCCAGTGTGCTGAACGAGGGAAACTACGTTACTAGCGGTCTGGACGGTGAAACTCACCGCATTGCTTGTCACTCCACCCACAGTCACCAGAACATCGCCCGTCGTGGCTCCTGTCGGCACTGGGGCGGCGATGCTCGTCCCACTTGCACTCCAGCTTGTTGGTATCGCCGCCGTCCCGTTGAACGTGACGGTGCTAGCTCCTTGTGTCGTTCCGAAGTTTGTTCCTGTGACTGTTACAGACGTTCCGACCGGGCCGGACGTTGGATTTAGAGTTGTAATAGTGGGCGGCGGGGGGGACTACTGTGAAGGCGATCCCGTTGCTGCTCGCTGCACCTACGTTCACAACGATGTTTCCGGTCGTCGCTCCGCCTGGCACAGGCGCTACTATCCTTGTGGGGCTCCAATTCGACGGCGCCGCGACTGAGCCGTTAAAGATGACACTGCTGGCTCCCGGACTCGTGCCGAAATTAACGCCAGTAATCGTAACGGAGGTTCCGACTGGGCCCGAGGCTGGGTTTATCCTCGCGATGCTCGGGGGTGTGATCCACAATCCGATTCGGTCTCCCTGGATGTCCAGTTGTAGGGAAAATAAGCGCAGTATTTGCCAACTTTCAGTCCTGTGGGGTCGTAGGTACGTGTTAATAGCATTTCCGGCGGCCCGCCCTGCAGCGGAATGTTAGTAAAGCCCGCCCATGACTGAGCGGAGGTTTCGGCCCACGAGGTCCACTCATAATAGGTGCCCAGATTAATTACCGGGCCGCCAATGTCGATGGTGGTTAGCAGGGGCGAATCTGATGGCAACGTTACTACCGACGTTGTGCCGCAAATAAACTGCTGAGCGGCCGACGGCATTGCGAAAAGGGCGAACTCGACCACAATCACGACCGTAACGAGCATAAATAGGCGAAACGAACTCAGCGCTTTAATCTGCATTGACTTGACCTCATAAGCCCAAACGCTGCTGATGGAATAGTGACTTGTACTCGCCATTTCTGTTCAAGTCAATAGCACGAGCTGAGAAATAAACACATATTTATATTCAACGGAAGGTACAGCATTTATTGCGATTCTGTAGCGACCTCTACGGAAGCAAGAGTTGGAGGGCGTAGTCGCCAAACGTAGAGATAGCCGATACGAACCCGGCGACCGCGATGAAAGAGAGCATCACGCGAAAACGGATTAATGAGCATCGGCGGGTGGCATGTCTGGCTCGGATCGTTGCGGTTAATGTTCCGCACCACGTGACGCAACGTGGCAATGCGCGGCAATTCATCCTTGCTGCCGATAGCGAGCGCCTGGTTTACCTGCAACATCCTTGCTGCCACATTTGTTCTTTTGTATCTTTCGGTGATTCGCCTGGCAGACTCGCCTGCAACGGCGGGTGGAGCATCCTTAGCGAACGGAGGAATCTGGGTGCCGGACCCTTTGATTTGGAAGGGTCCGGGTTTAGAGCTAACTTCAAAAACATAAGCGTCAAGAGCAGCAACGCTAGCGCTTGTGAAAGGGCGAGGTATCCTTATCTCTGTCTCTTTTTAATCCGCTCCGCACGCTGACAACCGGGACAACCGGCGTCAGGAACGTGTGAAGAAATTGGCGCGGTGGATGGAGTCGGTTTGTGTAGACTGCGAGCATGAGCAACGACGAGACCGCCGTTCCCCGACTAGTGGCGATTGATCGCCGGCAACTTTTCCTGCGAA
>Ga0073928_10002543_pt1 | contig 31055 bp, 24 predicted proteins | sample PaiPotPPA55metaG_FD_76969 | JGI IMG/M metagenome (GOLD analysis project Ga0073928, IMG submission 76969) | Iron sulfur acid spring bacterial and archeal communities from Banff, Canada, to study Microbial Dark Matter (Phase II) - Paint Pots PPA... ...
GAGGCCGCTTGGTTCCTCGCCGGGCACGAGCGGCAGCTTCAAGCGGAACCACACCCACCCCGGGCCGCGCTCGCCGTCGATCTCTTGAGCCGCCCGAGCCTCGACCCCGAGCAGGTGGTACATGGGACCGGCGCGCCAGTTTCCGGCCCACTCGCCCAGCGTCTCCGGCAGGGGATGCGGCGGTGGCTCATCGCGCGCCGGCACCTGGACCTCGGCGGTCCTGATCCGGGCGGCGGTCGCGCGCGCGACCTCGTGCTCGCCGTTCCACAGCGAAGCCTCGATGAGCTGGACCTTGCGACCTGGGCGGACCAGCCGCGAGCGGACCGCCAGCGGCGTCCTGCCCACGGTGCGCATGAGCTCGACGGTCAGGCGCGTGACGAACATCGGCTGCTCGGCGGGAAAGCGCTCGATCTCGCGGGCCATCAGCATCGTCGGCGGCCCGCCGTGCAGCGCCTGGTCCGACCACGGGCTGAGGGCCGCTTCCGTCGGAAGAAACAGATCGCCCTGAACCTCGAAGATCGATTCCGCCATGGATGCCCGGAGGTCTAGCGCGAGTCGGCCGGCGGCTGCGCTTGCAACTGTGCGCCGACCGTCACGCTGACGCGCTGAATCGCATTGTTCTGAACGCCTTCGAGGTTCCAGTTCTGCTCGTGCGGCTGCGTGTTTCCCTCCGCGTCGGTTGCGCGCACGCAGAGCTGATATCCGCCAGGAGCGGTGACCCGCCATGGGTGCGTCCAGCCTCGCCATGCGAAGGCGGAGATTGGATCACCCAGGGTGGCGTCCACCCACGCGGCGCCGCCGTCATCGCTGAACTCGACCTTCGCGACCGGAGCCCGGCCAGACCAGGCGCGCCCTGCGATCCGATGGGTCCCCGGCTCGACGAACCGAGTCCGCGACATGAAGTCAGGCACTCCAGGCGGGACCATGAGCGCGCGGGGGAGCATGCGCGCAACCGGCTCGCCCGCTTCTTTGTCCGTGCGGCGGAAGTGGTAGGCCCGGGCCTGCTGGTAGCCGTCGAACGGTCCGTTCACGACGGTGATCGACCGCAGCCACTTGACATCGGTCATGCCGTACCAGCCCGGCACGATGAGCCGGAGCGGGAAACCATGCTGCGGCGGGAGCGCCTGGCCGTTGATCGAATAGGCAAGCAGGACCTCACTGCGCCGGGCCTCGGCCAGCGGAAGGCTGCGCTCGTAGACCTGGTCGATTCCGCCCTGGACGCCCCGGTCGAGTCCGGTGAACACGACGTGCGCGTCCTCGTCGAGCAGGTCCGCCTCGGCAAGGATCGGCCCGAGCGGCGTGCCCGTCCATTCCGCGGTGCCCACAGCTTCGCCGAGCCAGGGCTGACTCAGGGGTCGCGGTGACAGCCGGGCGCGGCCGTTGCCCGCGCACTCGAGCGTCACCGGGATCGTGACGGAAGGACGGGCCTTGATCTCATCCAGCCCCAGGCGGAGAGCCCGCCGCACCCGGCCGCCGATACTCAATTCCCAGGTCGAGGCATCGACGAGCGGGATGTCGAAGTGGATGAGCAGGTAGTGCAGCCCGATCGGCGTGATCGGGTACCGAAGGGCCTCGAGCGGCATTGAGTGATTGCGCACCGCCAGCTGGAGCTCGTCGGGCGTGATCTCGACGCCAGGGATCAACGTCCCGGCTGGCAGCGACTCGACCGTCTTGGCCACGCTATCCCACCTCCAAGCTTGGATTAGACACCATATATCCGGTCGGCGCCTTCCGGTCTCTTGGCCGCCCCACGCCATGCCGTTAACCGAGGGTGGCGAGACTGTGCGAGGTGGTCGCCCCAACCGGCCAGGAAGGTGGAACAATTGGCGGGCGGGGTGATTCGGCTCTTCGTCGTTGGCTGTCTGAAGACGGAGGTGGTTGCCATGGGTTTGTTTCGACGCAGGCTGTTCCATCTGGCCGCGGTCGTACCGCTGCTGGGCGCCGCCTTTGTGAGCGGCTCGACCGGTGGTCTGGCCGCTCCGAGCGCGAGCGTCTCGACAGGTTCGTGCCAGCTGAGCTCTGCCAAGGGGCAGATCCAGCACGTGATCAACATCCAGTTCGACAACACGCACTTCACTCGCGACAATCCGAACGTCCCGTCGGACCTCGAGCAGATGCCTAATCTGCTCAACTTCATCGAGGGCAACGGCGTTCTGCTCACCAATCACCACACGCCGCTCATCTCGCACACGGCGACCGACATCCTGACGTCGTTCACCGGCGTGTATGGCGACCGCATGGGCGTGCCGGTGGCGAACAGCTTCAGGTACTTCAACCCGGACGGCACGTCCAACCTCGGGGTCTCGTTCGCGTACTGGACCGACCCGCTCTTCGACCCGACCACGTCGACTCCAACCGATACCAAGTTCAACATGCTGACCGCCGACGGCCACAACGCGCCGGCGCCCTGGGTGCCTTACACGCGCGCCGGCTGCAACGTCGGCCAGGTGGCGACGGCCAACACGGTCCTCGAGAACATCGCGACCGACATTCCGACCGTCTTCGGCGCGACGTCACCTCAGGCGGCGGAGGTCAAGGCCAACCCCGGCCAGGCATTCGCCGACTTCGTGGGCATCGGCGTGCACTGCGCGGCGAGCAGCGTACTCTGCTCGTCCGCCAACGGCGGGCAGGCCGACAAGCTTCCTGATGAGCCCGGCGGTTACTCGGGCTACAAGGGCCTCTTCGGCCACAAGTACGTGGCTCCGCAGATCAGCCCCAACGGACCTATGACCGACCTCAGCGGGAACGTCATCCAGGACCCCAGCGGGCACGTCGGGTTCCCAGGCTTTGACGGGATGGCGGCCAAGGTGTCGCTGTCATATGTCGCCGCGATGCAGGAGCACGGCATCCCGATCACCTACGCCTATATCTCAGACGCGCACGACGCGCACCCGAACGGCCCCGCCTACGGACCGGGCCAGGCCGGCTACGTCGCGGCCCTCAAGGCCTACGACACAGCCTTCGGCCAATTCTTCCAGCGTCTCGCCAGCGATGGGATCAACAAGAGCAACACGCTGTTCGTCTTCACGGCTGACGAGGGCGACCACTTCGCCGGCGGCCAGCCCAGCCCCGCGGGATGTGACGGCGTGACCGTTCCCTGCACCTACAGCCAGATCGGCGAGATCAACGCCAATTACGCCGGCCTTCTCGCCACGGAGCAAGGTGTCAAGACGCCGTTCAAGGTGCACTCCGACTCCGCACCGACGATCTACATCACCGGCAACCCCGCGCGAGACGACGCCACGACGCGCACGTTCGAGCAGGCCACAGGCCGGCTCACGGCGGTCAGCCCGATCACCGGGAACACCGACACGGTCACCAAGTTCCTGGCCGATCCGGTGGAGATGAAGGCGCTGCACATGGTCACGTCCGACGCGGCGCGCACCCCCACCTTCACCCTGTTCGCCGATCCCAACTATTTCCTGTTCGCCGGCGCGCCCAACTGCAACTCGGCCTGCGTGACCGAGCAGCCGGGCTTCGCCTGGAACCACGGCGACGTGCAGCCCGAGATCACCACGACCTGGCTCGGAATGGTCGGGCCGGGCGTGGCCAACCTCGGCATCGACAACACGACGTGGTCGGACCACACGGACATCAGGCCGACGCTGATGGTGCTGCTGGGCCTGCGGGACGACTACAGCCACGACGGGCGGGCCCTCACCGAGGACCTCACCGGCTTCGCCAGGCCGGCCGCCACGACGAAGTCGAACGGCTACATCAAGGTGGCCCAGATGTACAAGCAGATCGACGCGGGGGTCGGGGAGTTCGGGCTCGCGACCCTGTCGGCATCGACCCGCGGCATCGAAAGCAGCAGCGGCTACGCCAGCATGGAGAACCAGCTGAGCTCGCTCACCAGCCAGCGCAATGCGCTCGCCGGCCAGATGATCGCGCTCCTGGAAGGCGCCGAGTTCGGCGGCCGGCCGATCACGGAGCAGCAGGCGCAATCGCTCGTCGCCCAGGGTCAGGCTCTGCTCGACGCGGCGAACTCGCTCTAGAACACCAGCGGCCGCGGGGTGAGCCGATCACCCCGCGGCTCGCGTACTCCGTCGAGCGCTGACTAAAATGACGCCCGATGGCCTTCAGGGAAGCTTCGCTCGAAACGTCCGCCGCGCCGGCCGCGGTCTGGCGCGTCTGGTCTGACGTCAACCACTGGCCGGATTGGAACCCAGACATGAATGAGTCGCGCATCGACGGGCCGCTCAAGCTCGGCGCCACTGGCGTGATCAACACCAAGTCGGGCGGAAAGCACGACGTCGTGGTCACCCACTTCGAGGACGGCAGGTCCTTCGAGCTCGAGAGCACAGCGATGCCAGGCACGAAGATGGCCATCCGGGCGACGATCGCACCGAGCGCCGCGGGGAGCCGGATCACGCAGGCGTTCGAGCCGCGCGGTTTGTTGGCGCCGATCGTAGGCCCGATGATGGGCGGCATGATCCTCAAGACCTTCAACTCGGTGCTGGACGGGCTGAAGAGAAGGTCGAGCAAGACTAGGCGTTCCGCACGTTCGTCACCGAACGAGCGAAATGTAGACGCGCTTAGGGCCAGTTTTGGCCCAAACGTGCGGAATCCCCGCCGGCTAGTCCGGGTCGTTCAGCAGGCTTTCGACGTTCTTGGCGCGGCGCAACGTCTGCAGCGCATCGCGCTCCAGCTTGCGGACCACCTCGCGGTTGGTTCCCAGCCGCTTGGCGATCTCGTCCAGCGTGCGCTGGTGGCCGTCGAGGAGGCCGAACCGGAGCTGCACTACGCGGCGCCCGCGAGGCTCGAGCTTCTCGAGCGCGGCTTCGACCTGAAGCTTCATGTCCGAAACCGCGGCAGCAGCGGACGGAGACTCGGCGCTCGCATCGGCGATGAGATGCCCGAGCTCGGTCTCCCCCTCCTCGCCGATCGGGGTCTCCAGTGACACGACCTCGCGCGAGATCTTTCGGAGGTCGGCGACCTCCGAAAGCTTTAGCCCAAGCTCCTCGGCCAGCTCTTCCTCGGTCGGCTGCCGCCCGAGCCCGTCGCGAAGCCGATCGGTGGTGCGGATCAGCTTGTTCAGCTGGTCGCCCATGTGCAGGGGCAGGCGGATGGAGCGCGCCTTGTCACCAATGGCCCGCAATACGGCCTGGCGGATCCACCACGTAGCGTAGGTCGAGAACTTGAAGCCCTTGCGGTAATCAAACTTCTCGACCGCGCGGATCAGCCCCAGGTTGCCCTCCTGGATCATGTCGAGCAGCGAAAGGCCCCGGTTCTGGTACTTCTTCGCGATCGACACGACCAGCCTGAGGTTGGCCTCGGTCATTCGCGCGCGGGCCTCGTGGGAGCCGGCCGCGATCTGCTTCGCCAGCTCGACCTCCTCGGCCTTGGTCAGGAGCTTGGCGCGGCTGATCTCGCGCAGGTAGGCGCCCAGCGAGTCGTCGGTGTCGACCGGCTCCGGCGGCTGAACCACCTCTGAAGCGTCGGGATCCGACACCTCGGTTGGGATCCTGGGCGTGGGCGCACCGTCCTCGCGGTCGGGATCTTCAAGCCATGCGGAAGACATCGTCTGGACTTGCATCGGATGATTTTTACCCGAAGGGTAAGGTCGATAAACACCCAGGGCAGCGCCAAAAGGACCCGCAAACCTGCCTGGAAAGCGCGCCCCGGGGCTCGTCTAGGGCGCTTGCGGGAGGCTGACAGCCCGTTTGGTCCTGGCGGCTCGCATCGCGACGCTCGCGACGATCAAGGCGACAGAAACGACCGTCAGGACGACCGCGATCGCCTGCAGGCCTTCGGTCGAACCTCGCTGCTTGAAGACGGCGGCCAGCAGCGTCGACGAGAGGATCGCGCCGATATAGCGGAAGGTCTGGAACTGCCCGCCTGCCCATGACGTGCGCTCAGGCGGCGCGGCCTCATACAGCGCCGCCTGGAGGCCCATGTTGTTGAAGCCGTTGGGCACGCCAAGCACGACCCCGACCGCGATCAGGACGAGGACCGGCGTGGCCGGGCCGAAGGTCAGGAGCAGGGCCGAGCCCGCGACCATGAAGGCCGACCCGATGACGAGCGCGGGCCTGGTTCCCTTTCGACTGACCAGGGTGGCTGCAAGCGGCGTCATGAGCACGCCGAGGCCTGTGAGCGGGAGGATCAGGAGACCCGCGGTCCGGGCGTCGAACCCGCGAACCTCCTCCAGCCAGATGGGGAGGCCGAAGAACAGCGAGTAGAAGACGAACGTGGTGGCCGCAAACTGGACGAACACGGCGATCAGGACCGGGTTGGCCGCCAGGAAACGGAGATCGAAGAAGGGCGTGTTGCAATTGAGCTCGCGAACGACCAGGAGCGCGGCCAGGACTGGAACGGTGCCGAGGAGGTACCAGGCCGCCGGAGAGCCGATCGAGAGAAGGCCGGCCAGCAGGCTGGTGAGGGTGCCGGCGAACAGCAGCACCCCGGGCAGGTCGAGCCCGGCGAGCCCGGCGCCCGCGGTGTCCGAGGGAGGCGGCGACGGGAGCCATCGGAGCCCGAGGACGATTCCGAGCACGGTGAACGGCACGTTGACAAGGAAGATGCCCTGCCAGCCTGCGAAGGAGAGCACGAACCCTCCGATGGTGGGCCCGAAGGCGGCGCTGACCGACGCCGCGACCGACATCATGGCGAGGGCCTGGGCGGGGATCCGTCCGCCCCCCGATGCGGCTCGAATCATGCCGAGCCCTGACGGGTATGCCGCGGACGTCGCCAGCGCCTGAACCACTCGGGCGGCGACAAGCCAGCCGAAGCTCGGCGACAGGGGCGCCACCAGGGCTACGATCCCGGCGACCGCCAACCCGGGGAGGAAGACGCGTCGCGCGCCGAGCAGGTCCGCGAGGCGTCCCATCAGCGGCTGGCCGACCGCGCCGCTCAGGTAGAAGGCGGAGACGAGCCAGGTCGAGGTGCCGAGGTCGACCTTGAAGTCGCGGTGAAGCTGGACGAGGGCGACCGCGATCATCGAAGAATTGAGCGGATTGAGAAGGGTGCCCAGGACGATCGCGAACACGATTCGTCCGGACACACGGCGCATCCGCTAAATCATGGCGGCCAACGAATGGGCGACGTGAGGGACTCGCCTGAGACGGCAGAGTCCGCTTAGTTGGCTCGCCTTTTCGTCGTTCGGGTTCTCGCCTTCGTGAACGGGACCATTGCCATGGGCATCAACACGATCGCGCTGCCCTGTTGGTGAACCTCGAAAAACGATTCGCCTTCGAGGCCAAGAGCGCGTCTGGTTTCAGCCGGCAGGGTCACTCGCCCATTTGGGCTCATGGAAACTATGCTTCGCACGCACCGCGAATTATACGCCCGGGTGCTCCCGCAAAAGGTCAAATCGCCTGATTGACACATTGGCACTTGACCGCTTGGCCAATGATCGGCTAAGCTCCACTCGTCATGTACAGGTCTTGGCTCGACAGCTCGTATCGGAAGGAAACCGCGATGGTGGCGGTCGTCCTTTGCCCAGAGCGAGAAGCGCGCATGGGGCAACCCGCCCACGCCTTCCCGACCGTGCGCAGCCAGGCCGAGTGCGTGTCTGCTTTGAGGTTGACCCCTTAGAGTCAAGAAAGACAAAACACGAAGGGCCTGGCACAGCGCCGGGCCCTTTTTTTGTCCGCAATTCGTCAGCACCTTGAAAACCGAATAGGCATGGCAAGCCAAATCAACATCGGCCGTGGTGGCCTCTCCCCTTAAAAGCGCATTCAACCCACCGGTTGCCGCCGGGGTGGTCGCAGCTCAACGGTTTGAGCGCTCGGTTGTGGCCCGAGAGTTGTCGGTTCGATTCCGACCGATCACACCAGCGGCGGCCGGCCATTCATAGGAGTTCTCTGTCATGTGCGCCAAATTCAACCGGGACGGCTTTTAGCGCCTTCGAGCCGATGAGCAAGCGGCGGCGCGGATTTCCATCGGAGACGTGGGTCAAGCGAGGCTTACGCATCGTCCACGGGGACAAGTGGCTGGAGGAGAAGCTCGGCCGCCAGGACCCGTGCCCATGCGGATCAGGCCGCCGCTTTCAAGAAATGCTGCATGCGCCGCGGCCGTTTTCGACGGCGGAAAGCGACACGACTACTTCCGCGACTAGAAAGCAACCCAGCCACGTTTCCGTCTCATCCGGGTCGGGAGCTCGACCTGTGGAGAGCAACTGCTTCGCACGCAGAACGGAGTTCGAATCTCCCCCGATCCACCAATGGACGGACGTTCTGGATGCGTGAAGCTCCGGGAGCACCGCGACCTCATAAGCCGCGTGATACGCACACGCGCCCGCGCAACCGGATCAATCCGCAATTCAACCAAAGGAGGTCAAAGACATGGAGCTGATCGACGGCATCGCAGTTTTCGGCGATCCGATTGAAACGAACGCGCTGGAGCAGATCCAGCGCACGGCCAGGGCCGACGAGCGAGTTCGCGCTGCCGCCCTGATGGCCGACCACCACAAGGGCTACGGCGTTCCCATCGGAGGTGTGGTCGCGTACGAGGGCGCCATCTCGCCCGCGGGCGTCGGCTTCGACATCGCCTGCGGCAACAAGGCTGTGCTCACCGACATGTCGGGCGCTGACGCGCGCGCCGGCATCAGCAAGATCATCGATGACATCGCTACCACGATCAGCTTCGGCGTCGGACGAAAGAACGCGGAGCGGGTCGACCACGAGCTGTTCGACGATCCCGCGTGGGCGTCGATTAAGCACCTCAACCTGCGGGACAAGGCCGCGGCCCAGCTGGGCACGGTCGGTTCGGGCAACCACTACGTCGACGTGTTTATGGATGAGCAGGATCGCGTGTGGGTCGGCGTCCACTTTGGCAGTCGCGGCTTCGGCCACGGCATCGCCACCTGGGCGCTTAAGGCGGGTGGCGCCGGCGACGGCATGGACGTCGTACCGCTGGTGCTGTCGGCCGATTCGGATCTCGGCGGCGCGTACATCGAGGCGATGCACCTGGCGGGTCGTTACGCATACGCAGGCCGAGATTGGGTGTGCGATCGGGTGGTCAAGATCCTCGGCGCGCACAGGCTCGAGGAGGTTCACAACCACCACAACTTCGCGTGGAAAGAGCAGCACGGCGGCCAGGACGTTTGGGTGGTCCGCAAGGGCGCCACTCCCGCGTTCCCCGGCCAGCGCGGATTCGTCGGCGGAAGCATGGGCGATGACGCGGTGATCCTCGAGGGCGTCGACCCCACGGACAACCCGATGGCGGCGGCGGTCAACCAGGAGGCTGCTCTGTTTTCAACGGTTCACGGAGCCGGACGCGTGATGAGCCGCAACGCGGCTCGCGGCCGGCGCAGGAAGGTCGGCGGCAGGTGGGAGGATGACCCGGCGCACCCGGGTCGAATCTCGCGCGACGACATGCAGCGTTGGATCGCCAAGCGCGGCGTCGTGCTGCGCGGCGCCGACACCGACGAGGCGCCGCAGGCCTACAAGCGGCTGCCGGAAGTGCTCCGGCACCACAGCGGAACCGTCCGCATCCTGCACACGCTCTCGCCCATCGGCGTTGTGATGGCGGGAGCAGGCGAATTTGACCCTTACAAGGACTGACGTCAAAGGAGGCCGGACGCGTGGATCCGGCCTCCCCGGCGGAGGTCCACCGATTCCCCGCAGGAGCCGGCACTCGCGGTGTTGACTCGACACGCAAAGCCCGCGGGAGTCGGCACTCGCGGTGCTCCTTCGCTTGCCATGCGTGTTCGGGCTTCAAGACATGCCCACCAGTAACACCTGAATGAGAGAAATTCCGACCGTTTACGACATTGCGAATGGAGACATGCAGACGGCAGTCTTCATTCGGAGAGGGCTCGAGCGGGCCCTCCGCTTCCACACGGCCGGCGGATGGCCGACGGACTGTCGGAGCCTGGAGGAGTTCGTGCGGCTGGTCGACGGCGAGATCCTGCTCGATTCGCACAAGGGCGAAGGCGAGGTCGTTGTGCTGGACCTTCCGCAGAGCGTGGTCATGGTCGAGCTGAACGAGCGGTCAGCAACCACGCCTTCGATTTACGTGCAGATTCATGCCGACTCGAGGCAGGGAGCCAAGCTCGAGATGGCAAGGGTCAAGGAATTGGTCCCGCTTGCCGAGAAGCCGCCGTCAGACGAGATCAGCGTTGGATTCTGATACCGGAGCAACCGCGGTGGTCGCAAGGTCATGCGGCGGCTGAGCGCACCGGCGTGGAGCGAGAGCGCGCGCAACTATCCAGCCGCAACGCGTCAGAGGCTCGAACCGCTCATGGCTGACCTGGCGGCGGTGCTTTCGGGGGGAAGGCTCATCCTCTGGCACGGACCCCCGGGCACGGGCAAGACCTCGGCGCTCCGCACGCTCGCGCGCGAGAGCGGCGAAGCGATTCTCCTCGAGTATGTCCTGGACCCTGACACGTTCTTCGGCAACGACAGCGGCTATTTCGTGGGCGTGCTTTTCAACGACGACGAGGACGCAGATGACAGGCAGGCCCGCTTGCTGGTCCTGGAAGACTGCGACGACCTCCTGGTTGCAGACTGCAAATATCAGGGAGGACAGGGTTTGGCGCGCCTCTTGAATCTCGTTGACGGACTCATCGGTCAGGGTCTTCGGATTGGCGTCTTGATCACGACCAACGATCCGCTCAGTGGCTTCCACCCGGCAGTGACCAGGCCGGGCCGCTCCGGGGCGGCAATCTCTTTCGAAGCCTTCGATAGGGAGGAAGTCGACAAGTGGTTGGCCGGTGGAGGGGTACAGGCGCAATGTCGCGACAGGACCACGCTGGCGGAGCTGCTCGCCTTGCGTGACGGGCGCGAACTGCCCGAACCGCGGGCCCCGATCGGCTTTGTCGCCACATCTAACGGTTCTTAACACCGAGATCGACTCGAGCGACTGCATACTGGTGCGGCTGTAAGCGGCTTGGCATCTGGGGGCGCAGTCGCGGGCTTGTGGCCGCGAGTCCGTTATACCGAGGTGGTGCGTTATTTTGCCCGCCTCGCGGGAGTTGCGATCGCCTACTGGGTGGCTGCCCATTTCAGCCTCGGCCTGGCCCTCGTCCACGGCCAGGTGACGCCCGTCTGGCCACCCACCGGAATCGCGGTGGTGGCCCTCCTGGTGTTCGGACGGCGAGTCTGGCCGGCGATCTTCCTGGGGGCGCTGGCCGTGAACCTGCCGCTCGGCCCCTCGCCGCTGGGCGCGGCCGTCATCGCCATGGGAAACACGCTCGCGCCCATGTTCGCCACCGAGCTGCTGAAGCTGGTCGACTTTCACAAGGAGCTCGACCGCCTGCGCGACGCGGCGGCGATCATCGGGCTGGCGGCGCTGGTCGGCATGTCCGTAAGCGCGACGTTTGGCACATCGGTCCTCGTGCTTTCCGGTGCGGTCTCCGGCGACAACTTCTGGTCGACCTGGGCCGTGTGGTGGACAGGCGACGGCATGGGCGTCCTGCTCGTGGCTCCGTTCCTGCTCAGCCTGATGCCGAGCCTGGCCGCGCCGGCGCTCAACCTCCGCACCGGCGCCGAGCTCGTCCTCTTGCTGGTGGGCATCGGCCTGGTGACCTACGTGCTGTTCGAAGACAGGCTGCGTCTCGAGTACCTGGTGTTTCCCTTGATCATGGTCGCCGCGTGGCGGTTCCGGCTCAGGGGCGCCGCTCCCGCGGCGCTGATTGCCTCAGGCATCGCCATCTGGGCCACCATCCATGGAAGCGGACCGTTCGCCACCGAGACCCTGCTCCAGAAGATGGTCTCGCTGCAGGTCTTCAACGTCTGCGTCGCCCTTACGTCGTTCGTGCTGGCGTCATTCGTGACCGCATACAAGCGCCAGGAGAAGATGGCGGTAATGTTCGCGGCGGCCAACGCGGCCAGCGAGGCGAAGAGCGCCTTTCTGAACGTGGCCGCGCACGAGCTGCGTACACCCATCACGGTCCTGAACGGCTACCTGTCGATGCTTGCGGACGGATCGCTCGGTCAGGCCCCAGAACAGTGGGAGAAGCCGCTCGGCGTGCTGATGACAAAGACATATGAGCTCGACAAGATCGTGGAGGACCTGCTCGACGCGTCTCGCATCGACGCCAACCGGATGCTGCTTGAAAAGGAGGTGGTCGACCTGCGGACGATCGTCGGCGACGCCGTCGAGCGTGCTCGACCGCGCGCCGTGCTCATCGAGGCGACGATCTCCGAGTCCCTGGGGTCAGACCTCGTGCTGGTGGATGCCGACGAGAGGCGCATCGGACGAGTGCTGGACAACCTGATCAACAACGGGATGTCGTACAGCCATCGGCCAGCCCACATATCGGTCGAGGTCTCGGCAGAAGGACGCCAGGCAGTGGTCAAGGTGAAGGACAGCGGAGTAGGCATTCCAGCCGACCAGGCCGAGGCTGTTTTCGAGCGCTTCTATCGCCGCGCCGGGCGCGGCCCCGACGAGGTCCCAGGCGTGGGACTCGGGCTGTATATCAGCCGCCAGGTCGCCCAGCATCATGGGGGCGCTCTCGTGGTCGCGAGCAGCACGCCGGAAGCGGGTTCGGTTTTCGCCCTGACGCTGCCCTTGGTTCCGGAGTCTTAGCGCAGGACGAAGCCCGTGCCCAGTTCGTCGCGTGGATCGAGGACGAAGCGATGCTCGCCCGTGCGGTAGGCCATGCCTTCCACCTCCGTGATCACGCCTGCGTCGGTGGACCCAACCAGGCGCGCCGTGAACGTGGTGCCGATGATCGAGTCGTGCTGGAAGGCCTCGCCTTCGTGCAGCGATCCTTCGGCGGCCAGAAGGGCGCAGCGGGCCGACGTCCCCGAGCCGCAGGGCGATCGGTCGACCTCGCCATCGGCGAAGATCGTCACGTTGCGCTGGTGATGGTCTCCGATCGATTCATACAGGATGGTCCCGTAGATTCCTGACAGTCTCTCATCAGTCGGGTGACGCGCGACCTCCGACCCTTCGAGCGCCAGCTTGACCTCTCGACCAGCGGCGATCAGCTGCGCCAGGTGCTCAGGGACAACCTGCAGGCCGAAGCGCGCGGCCGGCACCGCCGCGTAAATGGCCCCGCCGTAGGCGATGTCAACCGCTACACCGGCCGCCTGGATGCCGCGCGCGATGACAAATGCGGGCACGTTGCGGAAGGCAACGGATTCGACGGCGCCCGACCGGCAGTGGACTCGCGCCACGACCCGCCCCGAGGGCACGTCGATCGGGATCTCCACCTCGCCATCCCTGGGCGCCACCACCCGGCCCGACTCGACCGCCCATGCTCCCAGCGCGATGGTTCCGTGCCCGCAGGCTGTGGAGTAGCCGTCCTTGTGCCAGAACAGAACGCCCAGCCGCGCGCCGGCGTCATCCGGGGGAACCAAAAAGCACCCGTACATGTCCGCGTGTCCGCGCGGCTCGTGGCACAGCAAGCGGCGGACGGAGTCGATGGATTGGTCGGCGGCCGCTCGCTCCCTGCGGTCGCGCACGGTGCCGCCGGGAATTTCCGGCGCTCCAGCCGTCACGATCCGGAACGGCTCGCCGGCGGTGTGGTAGTCGGTGCAGACGACCTCGACAGCCTGGACGGTCAATGCGACGCTAGCCGTTCACGCGAAGCAGCCCGTTGCCGGTCTAAGTCGCGAAACGCTTTACGAAAGCAAGCGCCGTTTCGGCCACCTCTTGCCAGCCGCTGTCGATGGTGAGGGCGTGGCCTCGGCCTTTCATCTCGACTATCTCCGTAACGCCTGGGTTCCGCTTCTGACGCTTGTAAGACGCGTTGGCGATCGCCCACGGAACGGTGTTGTCCTTCTCGCCCGAGATGATGAGCAATGCCCCGCGCTCCGGATTGATGGTGTTGACCTTCGCCTCGGTCCACGGGTTGATGTTGGCGGCGGCGGCCTGGAAGATCGGTGCGCCCGATGCCGGCACCGCAAAGGTCTCGTAGAGCTGCTTTGCCTCGTCCTCGCCAACAGCGTTGGCGAAGGCGTAGCGGAACTGCTCGAACGTCAGCGGGATCGCCCGGTTGCGATTGGAAGGGTTGCTGAGGACCGGCGCCGCCGACCGCAGGGCTGAAACCGGCAGCGGGAGCACCCCGCGGAAGGGTGCTGGGTCGATGGCGACGGACACGGACGCCAGCCCGCGCCCGGCGACGATCTGCGTGAGCAGGCCGCCGAAGGAATGGCCGATCACGACGGGCTTCTTGTTGAGCTGTCGGGCGATCCCCCCGAGGTAGTCGGAAACCTGGCCGACCGTCTTGTGCGCGAACACGTCCGGATGCGCCTTGGCCTCGGACACAGTCTCAGGGTCGTCGGGCCAGCCTGGTGTAAGGGCGCTGTAGCCCGCCTCTACGAACTTGGCGGCCCAGCGGTCCCAGCTGCTGGGGAGCAGCCAGAGGCCATGAATGAACAACACCGGCGTTCGCCCCGAGGTGTTGGCGCGCTCGATTTGCGCAGCTTCGTGCTCGGTGATACCCGGCGTCTTCAAAGCGGTAGGGCTCATGACCTTGGTTCTCCAGTGGCCATCATCGGCTTGCGCCGATCGCATGACCAGATCAGTCGGACGGCATCCACCCCTGTGCGCGCTCCGCGAGTCGCCAGCATGGCACTCGGCGGCCTAGTAGTCCAGCCCCGGACCCCAGGTGGTGCCTCGGCCTTCCGGCGTGCGGTCGAACATGCTCCACATCGGCCACATGAAGTCGACATGCCGCATGTCCTCTCCAGGCTCAGGCTTTGCGAACCAGAGCTCGCTGCTCCACACGTGATATATCTTCTTGCCGCGGCGCGCAAAGACGTGCGCCAGCGGAAACTGCTGCCCGTCAGGCGCCTCGGCGCGATAGTCCACGTTGAAGTCGTTCTTTGCCGACGACAGAAGCAGCGCATTACGCCAGCGGCGCTTGCGCGCGTGCGCGCCGAATTTATCGATGGGCGCCTTGGCCACGATCGCGAAGTTGATCCTCTGAACGACATGCCGCGCCGAGCCGTCGATGGCGTCGATGATCGATGTGCAGGAGGGGCAGGGAGTCATCGACCCAATCGATTCTGGATACATGAAGTTGTAGATGAAGAGCGTGCGCTTGCCGGGCGCGAACAGCTCCGACAGCTTGACCTTTTTGACGCCGCTCCCTCCGGGCCCGGACGCCTCGAATACGTAGTCCTTCTTGACCTGGCCGCCGAGAGGCAGCTTGCGCAGCTGCGCCGCCACCGCCTCCGTCTGCCGTCTGAGCTTGACCTCGGCTTGAAGCAAGCGGTTGCGCGCGCGCCGGTAGGCCGGGGTCTCGGCCGGGAACCTTGAGGATTTGGTTCGTTCAGCCATTTCGCAGAAGCCTCCTGATGACGCCTGCCAGGGCAGTGGTCTGCCCGGGCCTCTCCACAGCCACGACTTTAAGGTCGAGGACGGTCCAACCGCGCGGCCCATTCCTCCCCGGCACCGAAACCTTCGCCCGCTCCGGCCTGTTTGAACAGTCGCGATGGCGGATTCACACCTCGGACTGCTTTCGCCCGATGGACTGTGGCGCTGGGACGGAGCCGCGTGGCGCGCAGCCGGAGCGGAATCCGCGCCGCCGCGACTTCCGGGGTGGGCCAGCCTCGCCATTCGAGCGCAGGCCACGTGGCCGATGGTGGCGGGAACGCTGATTGTTGGACTGGTCGCCGACCAGGCGTTGCGAAGCGGCGCCGTCGGCGTTGGCGCAGCGGTCACGTTTGTGGCCGCGGCGCTGGCTCTGGTATTCGCGGGCGGCATCAGTCGGACCGAGCCCCGCGTCCTCGCCGCCGGCGCGGCTGTCTTCGGAGCCTGGTTGGCGGTCCGCGCGAGCCCATGGTTGCTGTGGCCGGATGCCGCGGCCTCTCTGGTGCTTCTCGGGCTCAGCGCTTCCATCGCGGCGGATGGATCACTCGTGCGACTTGGGATCGCGGAGTCCGCCGGTAGGGCCATTCACGCGGTCCTTCATGGTCTTGCCGGAGCAGTCTTCATCGCGGGGCCGATGATGCGCACGCGGATGCGAGTGCCTGTCGCGGCGCCGATCGCCCGCGGCGTCCTCATCGCCACGCCGATCGCGGTAGTCCTCGCCATATTGCTTGGCACCGCTGACCCGGTGTTCGCATCCTTCTTCAGCGTCAACATCGACTTCGGCAAACTGGCGCTCGACGTTGTCTTCGTACTCGTGGGGTCCCTGATCGCCGCGGGGCTCTTGCGCTTGGCATCAGCCGCACCTGTGGGGCCCATCGATGGTCCGGTATGGCGCCTGGGCGCGATTGAAGGCCTCGTAGTCCTGACCGTGCTGGACGTCATCTTCGCCGCGTTCGCGGTCGCGCAGGCACTTGCCGCCGCCGGCGCCGCCGGCGATACGCTTCGAGGCGCCGGCATCACGTACGCGGACTACGCTCGCTCTGGTTTCTTCCAGCTTCTGTGAGTGGCGGGAATCACGGCCGTCGTGATCATCGTGTTCAGCCGCATCACTGCGCGGTCCGATCAGCGCACGAAGCGCGCATTTGTAGTGTTGGCCGAGGTCGGCATCGCGCTGACCATGCTCATCGTCATCGTGGCCTTCCAGCGCTTGAGCCTCTATGAAGAAGCCTTCGGCTTCACCATGCTGCGCCTCTACAGCCACGTCTTCGCGGCCTGGATCGCGCTTGTATTCCTGTTTCTCGCCGCGGAGATCGGAGGTGTCTGGCGCAGCCGGCGATGGTTGGTGGGCGCGACGATCGCGTCAGCAGCGACAGTGCTGCTGGCCATGAATGTGGTCAACCCCGAGTCGTTGGTGGTCTCCCTCAACGTCGATCATGCCGGCACCACGCACCAGATCGATTCAGAGTATTTGAGCCAGCTTTCAAGTGATGCGATCCCGGCTCTCCTCTCCGCGACCTCGCAGCTGAATCCAGACCTTCGCAGCCAGCTGCTGCGAGTTGGATGCGCCGGACCGCATTTGTACGCCGCGGGGCCCGCTGCCTACAACCAGGCTGATGCCGACGCCGCGGCCGCCCGGCGCAAGACCTGCTGATCTGAAATCGGAAGCGCTGGAGTACAGTCGCATGCCGTGGATGCGATCGACCGTGTTCTGATGAACGCCCGCCTTCATTACCTCGGTGGCGCGGCCCGCATCGTCGAGCCGGTTCAGCACCTGGCGGTGCTGACCTGCATGGATGCCCGCGTTGACCCCGCGGCCCTGCTGGGGCTGCGGCCGGGAGATGCCCACATCATTCGGAATGCCGGCGGGCGCGCCTCATCCGATGCTCTGCATGCTCTGGCGATCTCGCAGGCCGTGCTGCACACACGCGAGGTCATGGTGCTCCACCACACCGACTGCGCGCTCGGCCGCCTCACCGAGGCTCAGCTGCATGATCAGATCAGCGCCGCGAGCGGCCATCGCTTCGAAGACGAGTTGGGCTGCTTCTCGGATCCGGTTCACGCCGTAACCGAGGACGTCGAGCGGATCCGGGCCTGCCCATACCTCGCCGCGCGCGACAAGGTCCGAGGCTTCATGTACGACCTCACCGCCAACCTGGTCACCGAAGTTGGCGAGAGGGGTCAAGGGATGGCGAGACCTTCGTAATCCTCGGAGCCAGGTCCTCCGAGTCCTATGCGCCGGACCGCGTTTGTATGAAGCAGAACCAGCCGCCTACGACCAGGCCAACGCCGACGCCGCGGCCGCACGGCGCGCGCTCTGCCGACTTAAGCGGCGAATTGGGGAGGGACCGGAACGGCCCCTCCCCATCTTGTGCTACGGCGTCGGGTCCGTGAACGAGCCGCCGAAGATGTCGGAGTTGCCGAAGGTTGGCAGGCAGTCTGTCAACGGCGCCGGCTTGGGCGCCGAGGAGTTGCCGGCCTGCAGGGCCGCGCGCCAAGCATCGACCGCGGGGCAGTCCGCGGCGTTGCGGGTGTCGTTCCACACCACCGAGCCGTACGTTCTCGTTGCGGTGGCGTAGACGTAGTCGCCGAGGAACTCATCCGTAAGGGAGTTCGCGCTCGAGCCGCGCGGGTCGCCCGGCTGTCCTCGACCAAGCTCGGCGAATGTACCGGTCCCGGTGGATGACACGTCGGCGTGCATGACCACGCCGACGAGCATCCGTGGATCAGTCGTGTTGTTGCGGAATGGCGTCGTGAATGCGTTGTAGACCACGTACACGTCGGCGCCGTTTGGTGAGATGGCGGGAGCGGTGTAGTAGCCGCGATCGCCCCCCGCCTCGATCGAGCGCGGAGTGGCCCATGTCGCGCCCAGGTCTGCCGACTCGGTGAAGAAAACGTGCGGTGTCGCCAGCGTCCCGCTGACGTAGGTCATCACGATGCGGTTGGTGGCGTCGCCGCCAGACGGTGCGCCGTTGGCGATGTCCACGCTGGGCGCGATCGCCAAGTCGCTGCGCGCCCCGGCGACGCCGTCGATGACAGGCCGTCCCTGAACAGGGTCGAACTGGCCCGGCTGCATGACAGGCCCGACGACCGGCCGCGGGCCCGACCAGCTGGTGCCGCCGTTGTTGGACACGGACATCATCTCAAACGTCTGCTTCCCGCCCGACGAGGACGTGCCCATGCCAAACACGTAAGCGTTGCCGTTGCTGTCCGTCCGGATCGTGCAGCCGTCGATGGGATTGCGCTGGCCGTTGTTGGCGGCCGCGCCGATCGGATGCTCGCTCCACGTGGTGCCTCCGTCGTGGGAGACGCCCACCTGCAGCCCGGCGGGGGCCGCATTGCCCTTCTCCTGGCCCACAAACGATGCCCAGCAGACATAGACCGTGCCGAAGAACTGGCTCGACGCGGCGTTGTCGGCCCAGACCTGCTCCTTGTCCGAGAAGGTCGTCGACGACTGCTGCGAAATGACCACTGGCGGCATCCACGCGCTCTTGTCGCCACCGGCGGCGGCCTGAACGTTGTCGGTTCGTGAAACCCCGATCGCCTCAAAGCCCCTGAAGGTCTCGTTGTCTTTGGTCGTGGCGAAGTTCGAGGTCAGGTTGGCGTAGTAGAGGCGGGAGCCGTTCGACCAGCTGAACCCGTTCGCCCCTGGCTGGGGCCCAAACGCGACCGCCGGGTCGCCGTCGCTGACGAGACCGTGCTCGTAGTACCAGGGCAAGGTGCCGATGGGACCAACCGAAGGCGTGCACGGGCCGCTCGCGCAGCTGCGCGCCGACCATCCCGTGTATGTCGGCTGCGTCCACGACGCGCCTGAGTCAAACGAGAAATAGACGCCGGAGACTCCGATCCCATGCGTGAAGGGACATGAGCTCCCGTTACAACCCTGCTCGTCGATCTCGTCGTTCGATCCGGCAACCAGTACGTTTGGATGGCTGGCGTCGACGGTGATCGTGGGTTCGTTCTGCTTGTTTTGAGAGAAGGGCGTCGGCGGGCTGCCGATGCTCACTCGCTGGTCCGTAGTCGCAGCGGTGGCAACCTGTGCCGCCACCAGCGCTGCGAGCAACGCTCCGACTGGTACCGCAGAGACTCTTCGCATCCTTACCCCCTGGCCCAATGGCCACAGCCCTGTGGTTCGCGGACGGCCGGCTCTGAATGCCGGCGACGATTCTTGAGCCTACTCCACGGCGGCCGCCGGTTCAAATAGCTGGTTCTCGACCGCTTGCAATACAGCCTCGATCCGGGCTACCAGCTCGCGCGCCGACTCGGGGCTCAGCTCCACGGCCACTCTGGCCGCCGGGCCGGCGGCCTCGTTGATGAAGTCGATGTTGAGCGTGTGCTCGAGGGGCGAGTAATAGGGATGGTCGAGGTACACGGTGGCGTGGCTCAGCGGAAACCAGCCGTCGGGCCCTTTTCCGCTTCCAGTCACCGCGGCTTTCTCGGTCACGTATGAGCACATGTCTGTCTCCTTCTCAGGCCGCCAGGTGGCGGCCGAACCACTGCCAGATGCGCTCCCAACCGTCTTTGGCGGCCTCGGGACGGTACATCACGCGGTCGGTGGAAAAGAATCCGTGACCGGCGCCCTCGTACGTGTGGAACTCATATGCCTTGCCGTGTTTCTGCAGCGCCTCCTCGATGGTCCTTGTCTCGTCTGGTGCGGGGTTCTTGTCGTCGGCTCCAAAGAGCCCGAGCAGCGGGCAGGTAAGATCGCCGGCTTTGTCCAGGATCGGCTCGAGCTGGTGCAACGTGGACGGTGGTGGCGAGGCCACAAAAGCTCCGTAGCAATCCACCGCCGCGTCGACATCCAGGCTGCAGGCGGTGAGAAACGCCTGGCGACCGCCCGAGCAGTACCCGATCACCCCGACCTTGCCGTTGCTGTTGGTCTGCGAGCGTAGGAAGCTGATCGCGCCCTTCGCATCGCCGAGGAAACGCTGGTCGGGCACGCCCCCGTTCGCGCGCGCAGCCGCGGCCGCGTCGTCCGGGCTCGCGTTCGCGCCTTCCCGGTAGTGCAGGTGCGGGCAGATCGCCGCATACCCACGAGTGGCGAAGCGGCGCGTGATCTCCTTGGTGGCTTCATCCCAGCCGGGCATGTGATGTATCACGAGCACGCCGGGATACGGGCCCGGTCCGAGCGGGCGCGCAAAGTAGGCCAGGATCTCGTCGCCGCCGTGGCCGGTGATCCGCACCGACTCGGCCATCATGCCTTCGTACATGGCTTTCCCCCTTCAGGTCACAAGAGATTGAGCCGGCGCTGAGTGTTACGCCAGCTCGGTCGCCGCCGGAGCGATTGGCGGGCTGTCCGCAGCCGCGCCGTCGGCCAGCGAGCTCGAACGCAGCTCGGCGGCACTGCGTAGCGGCCGGTCGCGAAGGATCAGCGTGAAGATGAGTCCGAGCACCCCGGACACGATCGTGATCCAGAACAGATCTCCGATCGCCAGCGCCAGCGCGTTGTTGGCGCCCGCAATGATGCTGGGAATCAGCGGCTGCGCCGGCGCCGGCAGCAAGTGCTCGAGCAGAGCGCGTCCGTTGCCGACGTTCTGCAGCGCCCCCGACAGCTTGGACAGCTGCGGGATCAGCGACTGGGGCACGCCGGCATCGGCAAGGTTCTGAGGCAGCCGGTTGGCGAACGACGACGAGAAGATGGTGCCGGCCGCGGCCAGGCCCACCGAGGCTCCAATCTGGCGCAAGAACGTGAGCGTGCTCGTAGCGACGCCCAACCGGTCGCCCGGCACCGCGTTCTGCACCACCACTGTGTAGCCGGCCATGGCAGGGCCGATCCCGAAACCAAGCACGAGCATCCAGGCCCACAGCACCCAATCGGAGACGCCTGCCGTGATGTGGGTCATCAAGAATCCACCGATCAGCATCACCACGGCCCCGCTGGTCATCAGCCACTTGTAGCGCCCGATCCGGCTGATGAGCAGCCCGGTACCGATGCTCCCGCCCATCAGCCCGACGAGGAGCGGCCAGATGTAGTAGCCCGAGGCGGTCGCGCTGATGCCACGAACGGTCTGGTAGAAGCGCGGCATGAAGATGACTGCCGCGAACATGGCGATCCCGAAGGCGAAGACCGCGGCCATGCTCACGGCATAGTCCCGATTCCTGAACAGGTCCAGCGGGATGATCGGTTCCTTGGCCCTAATTTCCGCGTACAGGAACGCCATGAGGATCACCAGCCCGACGATGATCAGGCCGCCGACGTCAGGGTCTGTCCAGTTTGCGAGCTGGCCTGAGCTGTTCACGTTACCCTTGTTGGTGAGGCCGAGCATGAAGGGCACGACGCCGGCAGTGAACAGCACGATTCCGACATAGTCGAGGTCTCGAATCGAGGCCTTCCTGTGTCCCGCGGTCGGCAGCACCGTCGCCAGGACGATCAGCGAGGCGATTCCAAATGGGACGTTGACGTAGAAGACCCAATGCCAGCTGATGTTGTCGGTGATCCACCCGCCGATGAACGGCCCGACTATGAAGCTCAGGGCGAAGACGGCGCCGAACAGGCCTTGGAACCTTCCGCGTTCCCGAGGGCTGTAGAGGTCGCCGATGATGGCCATCACGATCGGAAAGAGCGCCCCGGCTCCGAGGCCCTGGATCGCCCGGAACGCGACCAGCTCGTTCATGTTCTGTGAGGCGCCCGAGAGCCATGAGCCGGCGAGGAAGAGGCAGACGCCGATGATCAGCATGATCTTGCGGCCGAAGACGTCCGAGAACTTTCCGTAGATCGGAACCGTCACGGTCGACGACAGGAGATAGGCGCTCACCACCCACGCGTAGAGGCTCGCTCCGTTGAGGTCCGTGACGATGCGGGGCAGCGCAGTGCCGACGACGGTCTGGTCCAGCGAGGCCAGGAACATCGTGAGGAGGACCGCCCCAAGGATCGCCAGCTTTCTGCGGGGCGGCAGGGAGATGAGCGCCGGAGCGGCGGCGGGCGCCATCCGCCGTTCGGTTGTGGATGCCACGCGCTAAACCTGGTCCTTCGGCGCAGGGGATTTGGGCCGCGCGAACATGTCGCGGGCCGCGCGCGTGATGATCTCCACGCAAGTGTCGCTCGAGAGGGCGGTGCTGTCGAGCACCAGGTGGTAGTGGCGCGAATCCTCCCAGGCGCCCGCCCTGGGGTAGAAATGCGAGACATAGGCGCGGCGGGCGTGGTCGATGTCCTGCTGGTTCCTTGAAGCCTGCTTGTAGTCGATCCCCTCGTGCTCCATCGCAGCCCGCCGCCTCGCCTCCACCTGCCCGTCCAGGCGCACGTGGAGGACATCGGGGCGGTCCTTGAGGACGAATACGCCGGCCCGACCCAGGATGACCGCCCCACCGGACTCGGCGAGCCGGAGGATCGCGACCTCCGTGTGCGCGACATCAGGGACCACGCCTCGCTCTTCGTCGCCGATGGGCACGCCCGCGAACAGGCCGGTATAGCTCAGGGCGCTGTTGAGGAGCCGCCCGACCTCGCTGCGCGTGGCGGAATCGTCGGCGAGTGCGGCGGTCAAGGGTTCGCGGATCTTGCGCACCAATGAGGCGGGTATGGCGCGGTCCACGAAGGGCAGACCCAGGCGCTTGGCCACGGCCGGCCCGATGAGGCTGCCTCCGGCTCCGTAAGTGGCCGCGATCGTGACTGTGCCCATCGACTAGACCGGCGCCAGCTGTTTGTCGTCGATCTCGACGGCCTCCGGCTCGGATAGCAGGTATCCCTTCGTCGGTATCAGCTGGCGCACTCGGTCGCACGCCTTGGCCGACGCCTCTGCAGCGGTGCGGGCTCGAACGCCCTTGATGCCGATGCGCACCTGCGCCGTCCCGTCGACGGGTTCGATGCTCAAACCGTTCTGGGTCAACGTCTCGAGGATAGTTCGGTCGCCCGGCAGCCCGGGTTCGGGCTCGAGCGTGAGGATGAAGGCGTAGTCCGCCAGCGGCTGGGCCTCGGCCTCGGGTGGCGTGGTCGAGCGAAGACCGATGGCCTTGAACCGGCGATCCTCCGCTGCGTCGAGCAGCGCGTCGAGGTCGGCGGTCGACCGGCGGCTGGCGAATCGCGCTGCGATCGAATAGAGGACCGGGACCAGCACCAGGGTGAGCACAGTGCTGGTGAACAGGCCGCCGATGACGACGATCGCCAGCGGGCGGCTGATGAAGGCGCCACCGATTCCGCCCCCACCGCCCACCACCGCCAGCGGAACCAGGGCCAGCATCGTGGCGAAGGCGGTCATGAGGATCGGCCGCAGTCGATGGCGCCCGCCTTCGATGACCGCATCGTGCAGGGTGAGGCCGCGGTCGCGGTACTGCTCGACCAGGTCGAGAAAGACGATCGCGTTGGTGACCACGATGCCGGTCAGCATCAGGATGCCGATCAGTCCGGGCAGCGATAGCGAGGTGTTGGTGACGACCAGGGCGATGATCGCGCCGGTCGCCGCGAACGGAATCGAGACCAGCAGCACCAGGGGCTTCAGCAACGACCGGAAGGTCGCCACCATGATCAGGTAGACGAGACCGATCGCGGCCAGGAGCGCGAGCGCGAACTGGGTGAGCACCGTCGACAGCTGGGCAAACACGCCCCCGGTCGAGATCGATGCACCCGTCGGAAGGGACACGCCCGCCAGGGCATTGGTGACGTCGGTCTGAACCGCCCTGGTGTCGTTGGCCGTGATCGTGCCGGTGATGGTCGCGTCGCGATCACCGTTCACGCGGTTCACCGTTTGCGGGCCGGTCACCTGCTGGATCGAGGCCAGCGTCGAGAGCGGCACGATGCCAAATGCGGTCGGGATCGGCAGCCGGGCGAGAGTCTCCGCGGTGTCCGCGGTTCCCGGCGGCAGCTGCACGCGCACCGCCATGGTCCCCTGTGGCAGGTTCGCCTGGGTCGCGACCTGGCCGTTGATCTGCTGGGCGACCAGCGCCGCGAGCGTCTGAAGGTTCAGCCCGGAGGCCGCGAGCTTGTCGGTGGGAGTCAGCTGGTACTGCGGTTTCGAGATGGCGAGGTTCGACTTGAGCTCGGCGAGCCCGCGCACGTTGGTGAGCGCAGCCAGCACCAGGTCGTTGGCCGTCTGGAGGGTCGGCTGATCGGTCGCGCGCACGTCGACCTGCATCTGGCTGCTGCTCGAGTTGGAGCTGTTCTGGGCCTGTCCCACCTGCAGCTTGGCCGGCCCCTGGTAAGCCGCCAACGCACGCTTCACGCCGGCGAGGGCGTTGTCGTACTGACCGTTCTGGATCAGGACAAGCACCGCCGCCTGTGTGGGATCGGCAGGCACAGTGCCTGGCGGTGCGAACGGATCGGCCTGCCCGCCCACGGTGGCCTGATAGGCGCTGATGCCCGAGACGCCCGAGATCAGCGCCTCGACCTTTTGCGTCTCGGCGTCCGTCTCCGTCAGCGTGGAGTTCACCGGCATCGTGATGCTGATCGGGAAGGTCGGGCTGGACGACTGGTCGAGCAGGTTCACGCGCAGCAGCGGAAGCAGGGCCATCGAGGCGGCGAAGAAGGCCGCCGCGGCCACGATGGTCACCAGCCGGTGACCTGTCGCCCAGCGGATCACCGGCACGTAGATCCGCTGCATCCAGTTGTACTGCAGGCGGCGCTCGGCTCCCTCGGCGCGAACGGCCGGGAGCAGCCGCGAGGCGAGCAGCGGCACCACCGTTACGGCGACCACGAGCGAGGCCAGCAGGGCAACGACGACAGTCAGCGCGAAGGGACGGAAGAAGCTGCCCGCGATCCCGGTCAAAAAGGCGATGGGCAGGAACACCGCCACGGTGGTCAGCGTGGACGACGCGACGGCGGTGAGGATCTCGCGCGCGCCGGTGTAAGCGGCGACGAGCGGGCGCTCGCCCTCGCTCACGTGCCGGCTGATGTTCTCGAGCACGACGATCGAGTCATCGACCACGCGGCCGATCGCGACCATCATCCCCCCGAGCGTGAGGATGTTGAGGGTGATCCCCTGCTGCCACAGCACAATCAAGGCCACGAGCAGCGAGAGCGGTATCGATACAGCCGCGACCAGGGTCGCGCGGGCACTGCGAAGGAAGACGAAGATCACGAGCACCGCGAACACCGCGCCAAGCAGCCCTTCGCGCAGGATGTCGCCGATAGCCTGGGTGATCGGCGTCGCCTGGTCCTGGATCGACTCGAAGTGGACGCCATTCCCGACAGATGACTCGATGCCGGGAAGCGCGGCCCAAACCTCGTTGGCCACCGTCACCGTGTTCGTGTTCGGCCCCTTGATGATGCGCAGGCCGATGCTGAGCTTGCCGTTCGTCCGCGTGATGGTGTCGGCGGGCACCGAGGCCACGTCGACCGTGCCGAGCTGGTCGATCCTGATGGGCAGCGGCGGCTTGTTGCCGGCCGACGGGTTCGCCGGGGGTGTCACCGTGATCGCTCTGATCTGGTCCAGGCTGGTGAGCGATCCCGAGATCTGGAGCGGGATCGTGGCCGAGCCCAGCTTGAGCGAGCCGATGGAGGCCACGATGCTTGCCTGCTGCAGCGCCTGCGCCACCTGGCTGACAGTGACCCGATGAGAGGCCAGCTTGACGGGATCGAGGGTGACGTCCACCTCGTCGGTCGGCGCGCCGGTGAGCACCACAGAGGAAACACCCGCAAGCCCCTTCAGCTTCGGCAGCGCCTGCGAGCGGAGCTGGCCGGAGAGATCGCCCAGAGGCTCGTTGGCGGAGACCGCATACTCGAGGATCGGAAGGCTGTTGGTCGAGAAGGTCTGGACCGTGGAGGACAGCGCCTGGGGTGGCAGCAGCGGACGGACTCGACCCAGCGCGCTGTTCACGTCTTGCTCAGCCGACTTCAGGTCGATGCCGTCGCGGAAAAGGACGATCACGATGGATGCGCCCTGGCTGGATGTGGACTGCACCGTGTCGGCGCCGGCAACCCCATGCATCGCGTTGACCACCGGCTCGGTCACCTGGCCGTCGACGATCTCCGGCGAGGCTCCCGGGTATGGCGTGATGACGATCACAGCCGGGACTGAGATGTCGGGCAGAAGGTCTTGCTGGACCTGTGTCGCCGCAAAAATGCCCGCGCTGAAGAGCAGCACGACTCCGAGCAGAACGACGACTCCCAGGCGAAGTGAGAGCCTTGTCACAAAGGCCACGTTCGGGTCAGTCCCCTCTATTCAAATAAGGAAGATTCACCCTTACCCTGACCTCCCCACGAAGGGAGAGGAACGAGGCTCAACCGTAGTCGGGCGCGCATGCAAGTGCAATGTTGTTAGCCGATTGGTTTTGACTACGACCTGACGGCCTCGGCGACCGGTGCCAAGTCGACCTCCTCGTGCACGTAGCGGCCGCCTCGAAGCGCCGAGGCGGCGGCGGCCACAAGGCTCGCGACGATCGAGAAGGTCAAGACGAGGAAGAGGCCGTGCTGGAACGGTCCCGAGATGAGCGAGGGAAAGAACGTCTGGCCCGTCAGCCGCGCGGCGTCGGCGGGCGACAGCTGCATGAGCACCGGACCGAGCAGCGTCTGCAGCGGGTTGTAGCCGAGGAAGGACGCGAACAGGTAGCTGATCGGCGGCAGCCCCGCCAGATGATGGGCCAATGCCGGAGGCACGCCGTTCGCGGTGAGCCCGCTGTACAGCGCCGGCGGCACCGTGGCGTTGAGCCCGATGATCATCAATGTGAAGAACAGGCCTATCGAGAGCGGCATGCCGACGTTCTGGAAGGTGACGCGGATGCCGGAGGCAACGCCACGGTGGCGGGCCGGAACGCTGTTCATGATGGCCGCGGTGTTCGGAGAAGCGAACAGCCCCATCGCGATGCCGTTCAGGAAGATGACGCCGGCAAAAACGGGATAGGCGAAGTCGGCCGGTAGGAGCATCAACATTCCGAACGTAACCGCCGCGAGGAGCATTCCTCCTGTGGCGAATGGGCGAGCGCCGTAGCGGTCGGAGAGCTTGCCCGAAATCGGGCCGGCCACCAGGAATCCGACGGTCAAAGGCAGCATGTAGATGCCGGCCCACAGCGGGGTCTGCGTGTAGTCGTAGCCGTGGAGGGGCAGCCAGATGCCCTGGAGCCAGATGATCAACATGAACTGAAGACCACCGCGAGCCACCGCGCCGAGCATGCCGGCGAGGTTGCCCAGCGTGAAGGCGCGGATCTTGAACAGCTCGAGATGGAACAGGGGATCCTTCGTGCGCGTCTCCCAGTAGGCGAAGAACGCAAGCACCACCAGGCCGCCCGCGACCAGGCCGATCACGGATGGGTTGCCCCAGCCCATGGGCGATCCGCCGTACGGCTGAAGGCCCGAGGTGACGCCGATCAGCACCATCGCGAGCCCGGCGGCAAAGGTCAGGTTGCCTATCCAGTCGATCCGCGCGCGATAGCGGACGCCGATCTCGCGCAGCTTCCAGAAGCCCCAGACCGCGCCGACGACTCCGATCGGCACATTAATAAGGAAGATCCAGCGCCAGTTGATGCTGGCCAGGATGCCGCCGGCCACGATGCCGAGGAACGACCCCGCCATGGCGGCGATCATGTTGATGCCGAGCGCGAAGCCGCGCTGATCGGATGGAAAGGCGTCCGTGAGGATCGCTGCCGAGCTGGCCATGATCATCGCCCCGCCCACCGCCTGGACCATGCGCAGGACGATCAGCTCGATCGCGCCCGCCGAGCCCTGGCTCCAGACGAGAGAGAGCCCTATCGAAGCGACGGTGAAGACAGCAAAGCCGATGTTGTAGATCCGCGTCCGGCCGAACATGTCGCCGAGCCGCCCCGCCGTCACGACCAGCACGGCCGAGATGACCATGTAGCCCATCAGCAGCCACAGCAGGTAGCTGAAGTTCGCCGGGTCGAGCGGGTTGATGTTGATGCCGCGAAAGATCACCGGCATCGCGATGAGAATGCTGGTGGCGTTGACGGTCGCCATCAGCATGCCAATCGTCGTGTTCGACAGCGCGATCCATTTGTAGGCCATGCCGCCAGGCGGCACGACCGCCTTCTCGGGCCGCGTGAGCGTCTGCTTCATTCGCGGTCTTCCGATTCCGCGGCGATGCCGCGCGTCAGCTCCACCAGACGCCTCAGGCCGGCAGCGAGCCGGCGGCGCTCGTCGCGCGTCATCGCCTCGACCGCGCGGTGGAGATCGCTGCCGCGAAGGATCTTAATCTCACCCAGCAGCCGCTCGCCGGCAGGTTCGAGGTGGATCTCGACGTAGCGACGGTCCTCCGACTCGCGGCGTCGGGTGACCAGGCCGCGGCGCTCGAGGCGATCGACCAGGCGGGTGACCGAGGTCGGCGACAGGCCGACCGACTGGCCCAGCATGCCGGCGGTCCGCGGGCCGCTGCGAAGCTGCCGGAGGACCAGGAGCTGAGTCAAAGTGATCTCCGCGAGCTGCCAGAGCCTCGCCTGTATCGGCTCGGCGAGGGCCAGGGCGTCGAGGTAGGCATGGATGGCCTCCCTGGTTTCGTCCTGAGTGGCGGATGGCGAGGAAGTAGTTGTCGTGACGGCAACAGTATACAAACCGGCAAATAACCTCCCTTTGAGAGAGGGTGATATAGGCTCACCGCCATGGCCGACCCCGATCAGCTCGCCGCACGGGCGTTCAGGGGCGCGGAGTACGACTTCAGCCGGCTGATGAATATCCCCGACGCGATGCTGAGCCGCGGCGACCGTCACGGCGTGCGCCTCCTGATCGCCCCCACGCGCGCCCTGCCCGACGCCGCCCTCGACGCCATCCTGTCGTGGCGCCTGGGCCAGTACCTGCTGACGCGGTTCTATGACGCGGACGTGGTTGCCCAGCAGGGTCTGACTCAAGAGGACGCCCGCGGCGTGCACGCCGGTGACGTCCACGGCCTGGCCATTGACGCGGACGGCGACTTGCTGACCTATCTCACCCTGAAGCAGCCCGATGGGCTCGAGGGCTACCGCTACGCGAGCGCGGATCGCCCACCGTTTCCATGCGAGGAGGTTCACGGTCGCGGCTGGCAGGGGGCCATCGTGGATGCGGGTGACATCCCGGCCGACCAGTGCTGGGAGATGGCCCGCTTCGTCACCGACCAGCGCCGCCGGGACGACCCCCTCATCCATCGCGGCGCGCTGGAGATCGCGCTGATCGCCGCCCGCCTCGCCTGCAGGCCGGCCTACTCGACCCGCGTGAAGCTGGTCACCGGCGACCTCGACCCCGACATCGCTCTGCGCAACCTGCGCTATTTCTTCATCCCGGTCGCGACGTTCGCGCCGCACCAGGTGCGGCTGCCCGAGGGCCATCCGCTGCGGCCGCGTTATGCCGACCATCCCACCTCGCCGTTCATCGCCAACGCCGGCGACATGGACTGGGCTACGTTCGTGCGCTGGGCTGATATCGACCTGGCTCTCAACTCCGGGGAGGAGGAGACGTACCTCCGGTTTCTGGCCCTGCGCCAGTTCGTGAGCGTGAAGGAGTCGTCGCTCAAGCGACCGAACGAGCCCCAGGAAGCGTCGCAGTACCCCGTCGAGGCACTTACGTCCGCTTCATCCCTCGGCGCCTCTGACGCGCTGTGGGCGAGCGCGTTGAAAGGCGCGATCCCGTGGCGGGCCCTGGCACTCGGGCCCGGCGAGGCTCTGCCTCGCGATCGCGTGTCATGGATCGTCGAGGGTTTCGCGCAGGCGCTGACATACCGCCCGGAAGGTCTCGCCCACCTGGCCGGCATCGGGCCGGAGGTGTGCTTCGTGCCCCACGAGTCCCTCGCGGCGTCGATCGCATCCCTCGAAGCGGCGACCCCGCTGCGCGTGCTCACCACGACGCGCGAAGACTTCGAGAACTTCTGGAGGCAGCGCCAGGCGCTGTTCGAGACCGCATCCGAAAAGCTCTACGGGATGACTGAGATTCTCCGTGCCGCCAAAGCCTGACGATCACGAGTCGTTCTATGGGGAGCTGACCGCTCGCAACCGCGGGCTGGTCGCGCCGGCGCTGCAATCGGCGCTTCGGTCGACACGCTTTGTTGTCGCGGGTTGCGGATCGACCGGCGGCGCCGTTCTGATGCCGCTGGTCCGCACCGGGGCGGAGTGCTTTGTGCTGCTCGACCCGGGTGACTACGAGCTGAACAACCTCAACCGCCAGGACGCGTCGCTTGTGGACATCGGCCGCAACAAGGCAAGGGTCTCCGCGGACAGGATGCTGGCGGTCAACCCTTATTGCTCGATCCAGGTTCACGAGGAGGGCGTTCATGCGAACGCGATCGCCGGCATCCTGCACGACGGCGACGTGGTGTTCGACGCGATCGATGTGACTACCGACCAGGGAACAGCGGCCAAGTTGGCGCTGCACGATGCGGCCAGCGCCAAACGCCTGACCGTCATCACCGCTTACGACATCGCCTCCACGCAGTTCATCGAGACCTTCGACTACAAGAAGGTGCGGGCTCCGCTTGCAGGTCGCGTCAAGCCCGGGGCCGGATCCGAGGCCGTGCTGCGCAGCTTGATACCGCCGCTGGCCCTGCCCCGCGAGATCTTCGCGGTTCTGCTCGAGAGGCGGCGAGACCCCAGCCTCGGCTTCCCGCAGCTCGCCATGACGTCGACCTTCCTGGGCGCGCTGGCGGTCGAGATCGTGCTCCGGCTGCTGGCCGGGAAGCCCATCAAGCGAAGGATCCGTGTCGATCTCGGCGATCTCGCGCGCCCCAACCTCAGGCGCGCGGCCGGCGGGGTGCGGACGAAGGTAGGCCTGGTCGACCTCTGGATGAAGATGAGATGACTGAGCGCATCAAGGGGTTGGTCTTGGCGGACGGGGCGAACGAGTTCGACGGTCTGTTCGCCATCCTGCAGGCTGCGCGGCGATGGCCGGCGTTGCGCGGCGAAATGCGACGGGCATCCGGTTACGTGACCCACCACCTTTGGTTCTCCTTTCCGTTCACGGTCGGGATCATCAGCTGGTGGGAGGACGAAGCCTCCGCGTACCGGTTCGCGCA
>Ga0073928_10002544_pt1 | contig 31052 bp, 22 predicted proteins | sample PaiPotPPA55metaG_FD_76969 | JGI IMG/M metagenome (GOLD analysis project Ga0073928, IMG submission 76969) | Iron sulfur acid spring bacterial and archeal communities from Banff, Canada, to study Microbial Dark Matter (Phase II) - Paint Pots PPA... ...
AACGGCGCCGTCATGACGAACATGAAACCCCCACAGGAAGGAAGAAACACGGGGGCCCCGTCGCTCCGCGGCTTACAGGGCCGCTCCGCGACCGGGCTGAACGGTCAAGCAGCTAAAGAAGAACTGTCGGCAATGTAGCGGGGGGCTGGATGCCGGAAAATTATTTCTGGCGTTCCGGCAGGGAGAAGTGTTTTTCACTTGACATCCCCTTTAATAGGACTTTCTGAAGCGGGGTGCTCTTTCATAATGCTATTGAGCCGGACGGTCGGCCAATTCTCAAAGAGTAATCGCCTGGTTACGACAACCATCTTAACGAGCTGTAAAATAACGGAGCTGTGAGAAACTGTATGACGTGCCGTCTGGCGTTGATTTATTTGGTGTTTCTCCTGCGAGCGTCTCCGGCTCAGCAACCCAATAGTTGTATCGAGGGCGCAAATCTCTCACGCATGATCGATCAGGCACAAAAGCTGGCGCCCCCAGAGTTACTAAGTTTGCCTGTCATGCCTGTGACGTTTGTGATCGCAGCGCAGCAGGGGACTCCTGCTCGATTGGTTCAGGCAAGTTTTGGAGCTATCGTCTTCAAGGCTGCACAGTTAAAGAATGACAGCAAAAAGACGATTCTGTCGTACAGGCTCGGGTGGAGCTACGTGCATCCCGACGGAATGGAGTTCCACAAAGGTGACTTGCGGACTCTCCCCGCTGGTTTACGACCCGGTAGAACCCGGATTGTGGCAGGTGAACCCGTTGCTGTGGATCCAAGCACTCAGCAGGTAATCTTGTTCGTAGCGGAGCTAACCTTTTCGGATAGGAAACATGGACGGCGAAGAAGAAGGATATCCAAATACGGCGCGATTGAAAGCGTCTCGTTAGCCTCGAAATAAGCCAACGTTGATTGGTGCATAACATCGCCGTTGCGCTCATTGGCAGCTCAATAAGCGCCTGTGTCTGTTGAAAAATCTCGGTTCACGACACGCTTTTTGTCCCTTCTGGTCTCCTGGTTATTCGCTTTTTAGTTTCTTCAGGCCAGGTGCATGCAGTTGCAATCTGCGGGGTTGGCTTACAAGCTGAGGAATCGCACCAGCCGTTTCAGGTTCTGCGCCGTGACCGCCAGGTAGAACTGCTTGCGCACGAAGCGCATCCGGCGCAGCCTCAGTCGGCGGAGTCCGATGTAATTCTTCAGCTCTGCGAAGAGTGCTTCCACTTTCCGCGGCGCCCGTTGCGAGATCGCGAACGCGGGTGTCTTGGCCAGGGCGTGGGCACGCTGCCGCGCCGACTCGCAGGTGTGGATGGCAAGGGTGTGGCGTGCAAGGTTCAGGACGTCATGGATGGGAGTTATCTTTGCTATCCCCATGTTGCTATCCCCATGTTGCTATCCCCATGTTGACTACCCCGATTGTTACGGTCACAAGTCCAGCTAATAACTCACAAACCACGGGCCGGTGAATTATGTGGGTTCCGCCACCAGTTCGGGATGCGCGAAGGGGAATCTATCGACTTGTGGGTGACTGACTTCCTACAACCACGCGTCAGCGCTTCGATCTCAGGATATCAATTTCCACGGGTGGCTCGATTCGATAGGTGGCTGCAAAACTTCCGAGGTTCACCGCCAACCCCACACGTCCTCGCGAGTCGATGTACAGAAGAGGGCGATTTCGGGGGACATCGCTAAAGGTTCGCACAAATGGCAGTTCGAGAGTGGTGCTGCCAATCGAAAGGTGCACCGTCTCGCCGTGCTGATAGCCGAGTTTTAGGAAATCTTCGCCATGGATATTCGTGGCCAGGTTGCCAAAGGGCCCGTCGGTCGCGATTACTTGTCCGTGAAGGCCGCGCTCGTCCAGCTTCACCGGTGCCAGCTTCAACCGGACTAATTTGTCCACGGGCAGTTCCGGGCCAACTTGTGTCCAGTCCTCGCCACGGGCGATGTGTGCGCCGACCGGGGAAAAGATGTCTCTGCCGTGAAACGTGGAAGAGAGGGCCGTGCCGATCATCCAATCGTGGTTTGTGATCTCACGCGCGCCCTCAAGGCTGTCGCGATCTGCAACCAGTGTGATCAGGCCATTGTCGGGAAGCACGAAATACTGCCCACGCTTCGATTTCACCACCATCGCCTTGCGCGCGCTACCCACTCCCGGATCCACGACAGCGACAAACACCGTTCCCGCAGGATAGTAAGGGCTCGCCCCAAAAAGGAAACGCGCCCCATCGAGAATCGAATAAGGCGTGACCTGATGGGTCAGGTCCACGATGCGCAAATCGGGAGCAATCGAGTACATCACTCCCTTGCAAATCGGCACGGAATCGTCAAGCAGGCCAAAATCCGTCATGAAGACGATGGTCGGAGCGGGCCCAGATGCTTTGGCAGGGATGCTCCAGTCCGCGAGAAGCGTGATGCAGCAGAGAAACGTTATTACCCGCGCCTTAGCTCTTCGTCGGGGCTGAAAGCTGCGCACAGTGTGATCAGTGAGAGCCATAGTGTGCTACCCGCGTCTCGGTGGCAATTGCAAACATTCTCAGTTCCCTTCGCAAGCGATTCTGAAACATAATGCAGCCTCCGGCCCGGTAATGTAAACCAGAGATCATTGCATTAGCCCGCCCAATCGTAGCGCCGCGAAAAGGAGGGCCGACCAGGCGGTCGGCGCGGCCTCCGACAAGATGGTTTTTCATCGAATTTTTACATTGCTCCCTTGAAACCCGCGAATAGCTTTTGTTATAAGGGCTTTCCGCATCAAGGAGAACGACCGTGCCTACCTGCCAGCCGACTTTCCAATCAAGATTCGTTTTTGGGTTGCGTGCTTTGCTGATCATTCTTCTTGTTGCCCTGCCGCAGCTTGCGGTAGCGCAACAATTGCTGGGTTCGGTCGAGGGGACGATTACGGACAGCAGCGGCGCCGTTGTGCCCGGCGTGCAAATAAGTCTGAAGAACCCAGATACCGGGCTTACGAGAACGACCAACACCCAAGGAGACGGAACTTACAAGTTCGAGGAATTGCCCGCAGGGACGTACGTGCTCACTTTCGCGAAAGATGGATTTGAAACTCAAAAACATTCTCAAATCATCGTTCATGCGACCCGGACTACGACTGTTGCCGTGCAGCTTAAACCCGGGAAAGTCAGCGAGATGGTCCAGGTTACTGCTTCTCCTCTTCTCAACCAAGTTGACACCACCAACGGCTATATCCTTGATTCCCAGACGATTGAGGCGGTTCCCTTGGCGACTGGAAGCTTCACTCAGCTCGCGATCCTGAGCCCGGGAACCAGTGCCGACTTTGTCAGCGGCAACGACACGAATGCGGGCCTGGGAAATCAGAGCATCTGGGCGAACGGGCAGCGTGACACCAGCAATAGCTTCAACATCAATGAAGTCAGCGCGAACAATTTGTTCAGCGGCAAATCGTCGAGCAATCTCAGCGCAAACCGTGTAGTCCTAAACACCGGAGAAAACTTCCGCAACGGAGGGCAAATTCAAACCAATACGTCTGTCTATGACGCTGTTGGCCAGGGTCTTCCCAGCCCTCCGCCGGAAACTATTGCAGAGCTGCAGGTGAATACATCCCTGTACGATGTTTCCCAAGGCGCTACGAGTGGCGCTCACATCGACGTGCGCACGCGTTCTGGCACGAACGATTTACATGGGCAAGCCTACTGGTATCACGCGACCGACTGGCTCAACGCGGCCCCGTTCTTCTATAAGACAGACGCAACAATTCCGGCAGCGGACAAGGTGCCACAACTGCACCGCAACGTTGTGGGTGGCACGATCGGGGGACCGATCGTGCATAACAAACTATTTTTCTTCGGTTCCTACCAATTCACACATACGACAGATCTAGGACTGGGTATCTCACAGAACCTGACCGTGCCACCCGACTTTACGTCATCGGTTGATCGCACAAGCGATGCTGCTCTTGAGGCGGTAGCACTCACCGACTTCGGGGTAACAGTGAATCAGATCGATCCCGCGGCCAAGGCCCTGTTGAACTTTAAGCTTCCCAATGGGCAGTACCTGATTCCTAGCGCCGGCTCAAGCAACCCCAGTGTGAACATCGCGAGTTTGAACAGCGCCGGCAATGACGTGTTCTTATCGAGTACGCCTCTTTTCCAAGCGCACCAGCTCAACGGTAACCTGGACTACAACGTCAATGATCACGATGTGCTTGCCGGCAAGTACTACTTCCAGAGTGACCCCAGCGTCAGTCCGTTTGCGAATTCAGATGTGGCGGGTTTTGCCCAGCGATTGCAGTCCGCTAGCCAAGTATTCTCCCTTGCCAACAACATGAACGTGGGTCCCCAAGCTACCTGGGAGCAAAAAATTGGGTTTACGCGGGAAAAGGTCTTCGGCACCAATGATCAGGCCCTCACTGCGGCGGATGCGGGGATTGCCGGCCTCAGCCGATTTCCTGCGATCTTCATCTTTAACGACAAGGGGTGCTCCTGCGGCGGTCATTCTTTGAACATTGGCCCGAATGGCGGATTCACCGACCAGGGAGTATTCCAGAACCAGTTTGAGATCTCCAGCAACCTCGGTTTGGTTCGAGGACGGCATACCTTCTCAGTGGGGGCAAACGTGGACTACTCCCAACTGAACATCATCAATCACGCAAATCAGCTGGCGACCCTGAACTTCAATGACTTCCCGAGTTTTCTTCAAGGACAGCTGAGTCAGTCCCGCTCATTCGTGTTGGACGGAGCAACCAATCGCTATTATCGCGCCAAGCAGTTTGGCGCGTACGCACAAGACAAGTTCCGCGCGGCCAAGAACCTGGTCGTTACCGTCGGCCTACGGTTCGATTACGACGGACCGCTTTCGGAGAAGTACGGGAACCTCTTCAACTTTGATTCCAGCAAGTACAAGTACGACTTGACCACAGATACGATCCTCAACGATGGGCTGGTGGTGGCGGGAAACAATAAGCAATTTCGAACTCCAGGCGCCAGCACCTCCACGTTGCGACAAATCCAGGATGGATTCGCACCACGCATCGGAGTCGCCTGGAGCCCGAAGAACAACTTCGTGGTGCGCACAGGATTCGGCCTGTACTTTGATCGTGGCGAGTTTTTCTCTGAGCTTTCACCGGGCGCCGGCCAAGATATTAGTGGTCCTTTTGGGGTGACCCAGGAGCCCCCGCTGGTGCAGGCAATCCATCCCCTCTCAACCAACACGCTTTCCAACCCCTTCCCACTGATCCCGTCTAACCCGTGCAATCCGGCAACGTTCGCCGGTTGTCTCCAAAATATGGCCGCGCTGGAAAACGCGCAAAACACTTTCGTTGGCCCGGCTCCGTTCGGAGCTTACGACCCCCGCAACAAACTGCCCTACACGGAAAACTGGACGCTTGATCTGCAATACCAGCCGGTTAATAACCTTGTCTTGACTGCGGCCTACGTGGGCAATCGTGGTGTGCATCAGGTTCTGCCCATCCCGTTGAACCAGCCGGAGATCGCGACTTCGACGAACCCGGTGAACGGGCAGACGTCATCCTACGGCTGGAACGTTCCCGGCCTGGCTGCGGAAAATGTGTTCACCTTTGACGGAGGCAATGTGGACGTCCGTGTTCCCTTCATCGGGTACAGTCCCAACTCAGTCTCTTACCGCGCCGTCGGCATATCCACATACAATGCGCTGCAATTGAGCGCCACCAAGCGCATGAGTCACGGCTTCCAAGTTGGGGCGGCTTACACCTGGTCGCACTCCCTCGATGAGCAGAGCGGGTTGGGATTGTTTTACAACGGCAACAACGCCCTATTGCCACGAACGGGTTATGCATCGTCCGATTATGACCGCACGCACGTACTCACCTTCGATTACTTGTACCGCCTGCCGAGCTTTGCCCACGGGAACGGATTGGTGAGCAAGCTGGCCAATGGTTGGGGCTTTCGCGGGGTGACCGTGTTGCAGAGCGGTCAGCCCTTTAGCATCATCGACTTCTCCGGCGGGGCGGGCAGCATCTACTTCGGCCCCAGCGATTTCATTACCAACCCCATCGTACCGCTGGCGCCTGGATTTACTCCCGCAAAGGCCCTGACCGGGGCCAGTGGCGCTAACCCCAATGCCCCGGCAATTAATCCGGCAGCTTTCACTATTCCTCTAATCCAGCCCGGACAGAAGGGTGTGCCCCTGGGCGATCCTTACGAGACCGATTTCGGGACCGGTGGCCGGAATATTTTTCGACAAGCGTTCCAGAAACGCGCGGACATCTCCCTAGTGAAGGAGACGAAACTCAGCGAGAGATTTGACCTCACCTACAGTTTCGACGTGTTCAATCTGACTAACACCCCCAGTTTCGACACCCCCAACAACAACGTGTTGTTCAATCCAAATGGCTTCAACAACCCTTTCCCAAACACGCCACTCGACAATAATTTCAACCCAGGTTTTCAGATTCCTCCCTCGGGGCTCCTGGGCGTAGTTCAGCACACGATCGGCAGCCCTCGGCTTATCTCCATGTCTTTGCATCTCGTGTTCTAAGGTCGAAAGATGAGGCCTGCAAACGGTGCTCTGTGCCTGACGCTAATCGCACTGATCGTAGGTCCGCAGGAATTGGCGTGGGGTTGGGGTGCGGAAGGGCACACATACATCAACCAAGTCGCTGCCCAGCATATTCCTGCCGACATGCCGCGCTTTCTCCGGCGGGCTGTCGTCGAGATCACTTATCTGGGCCCTGAACCGGATCGCTGGCGAAGTCCTTCGGAGTTTGCGCTCAAGAATTCGCAGGAGCCTGACCACTTTATAGACCTGGAGAGAGTCGCCTGGCTCGATCCGCTACCTTTGGGCCGCTACGAGTTTTATCAGAAGCTCTACGAAAAGCGAGCGGCCACAGCTGACCATCCAGACGACTATCTACCCGAACACGTCGGACTGCAACCGTACATTGTCATGGAAATCTACGGGCGCCTGGTTGCTGCCTTTCACCAATACCGACAATTGCGCGAGCAACATCAATCAACGGCTGCCGTCGAGCACGCAATCGTGTTCTACAGCGGCTGGCTTGGCCACTACGTAGCCGACGGCTCTCAGCCGCTGCACACCACCATTCATTACAACGGATGGGTCGGGCGGAATCCCAACGGATATACGACGGAGCACGGAATCCACGCCCAATTCGAGACTGCTTATGTCGCCCAGAACATTACCGCCAAGGATTTCGCTCAACTGGTGCGTCCGCCCCAGAAACTCAGTGGCCCCTTTTCGGATTACGTCCAGTATTTGAAGCAATCGAATAAGTTGGTCGAACAAGTTTATGTGTTGGAAAAGGCGCACGGCTTCACCGGGAAGGGATCGCCTCAGGCATTTGAATTCACGACGCGGCGCTTGGCGGCCGGTTCCCAGATGCTGCTGAATCTTTGGTATTCCGCCTGGCTCGACAGCGCAAGCTTCAGCGACACTGCCCCGAGTCCAACTCCCGCTGTCCACAAATGAGCCGAGGGAATTTGCGTACTCGGATAATCAAAGCAGGCCTGTGAATGATGCTGCGCCACATCGCAATGATGACGGAGGTATTCTCCCTGGCAAATTGAAATTATTCCTTCAAGTCGGCTGCGATTTCTTTTATGACAACGCGCAGCAGAGCAGTGAAATCTGCTTTTATGCGTTCAGCGGTTTCGAGGACTTCGGAATGATGGAGGGGCTTGTCGAGGATCCCAGCGGCCATGTTGGTCACGCAGGAGATCGCCAGCACCTTGATTCCGAGGTGGCTGGCCGCGATCACCTCGGGAATGGTTGACATGCCGACGAGATCGGCGCCGACGGCTCGCAGATAACGGATCTCTGCCGGAGTTTCATAACTGGGGCCTAGCAGCCCGGCGTACACTCCTTCATGAAGTTGCTGCCCTAAGGTTTGCGCCGCCCGGTGGGCAATTTCGCGGTAGGCCTTCGGGTAGGCCTGTGTCAGGTCGGGAAAACGCAGCCCGAGGCGCTCGTCATTGGTGCCAACCAGAGGGTTCTGACCTTGCAGATTGATGTGATCGCTTATTGCAACCAATGCTCCCTGCTTGAATTCGAGATTGATTGCTCCAGCGGCATTAGTAAGGATGAGGGCTTGAATGCCCATGCGGCCGAGGACTCGCACCGGAAATGCGACCTGCTGGGCGGTGTAGCCTTCGTAAAGATGGACACGTCCTTGCATGATCGCAACCGGAGTGCTTTCGGTCACACCGATGACCATCTGCCCGGCGTGTCCAATGGCTGTAGATTCTGGAAAAAAAGGAATATTTCCGTACGGCACTCGTGCCGATTCGGAGAGTTCGTCGGCAAAGCCGCCTAGCCCGGAGCCTAGGACAAGCCCAACCCGGGGACAGAGCGAAGTTTGCTCCAGCAGGAACTTTGCCGCAGATTCCGCGTGAGAGAAGTCGTCGGCATTTAGCATTTGACACTGAGCATTTAGCCGTCCGGCTAAGTGCCAAGTGCTAAATGCTAAGGCCAAACACAGTTGTTGTGAGCCCTAAAACTTGCTCTCAAATGCAGCGAACTCCCGCTCCAACCTCCATTGCGTGCGGGCCCTTTCGCTGCTGTCTAGAAATTTTTGGCAGGCAGGGGAAGTCTTCTCATTGCGACTGACATCAGCTTCGCAAGCCGCGACCGCGTGAAACTGGTGCGTGTCAGCCCATAGACTTGCACCCGGCAAGAAGCTGTGCTCAAGGCTCTGCCGCGCCATGTTCTTCAGGTCAGTGTAAGACAAATTGTAAGTCTCGGCTGCCCGCAAGTATTCGTGCGTCATGTCAGAGCGTGAGACGCCTTCGTCATCAGTCGCCAGCGCGACTGGGACGCCATATTTCCTGTACACCGGCAGCGGATGATCATCGCCCTTCATGCCCAGAATTACATCGTTCGAGGTCAGGCAGATTTCCACCAGAATTTTGCGCTGGGCCATCTCGCGCAGAAGTTCTAGCGCATTGTGCTCATCCATCACAGCCACTCCATGCCCGATTCTCTCGGCATGACCTAGCTCAATCGAATGGCGGATGTGAAAACTCAGGCCTTCCGGCGGGACCAGGCCCATTGCCAGCTCTCCGGCGTGCAGGCTGATATGCACCTTGGGATAAATTCCATGCAAGTAGTCGAGCATTCTCATGTGCAGATTGAAATCGCGCATCGGCACATACCAGTCTTCCGGCATTACCAGATTGAGCCCCACCACACGTGAATCCGCTGAAGCCAACTCGAAGCCGGTGAGAATCTGCGCGAACACCTGCTCCGGCGGCAGGCCGCGCAGGACCTGATAAAGATAGCGGACCGTGACGTCGCAAGCGGGAAGGGCTGACGGCGTCCCGCATCCGAGATCCTTTTGAACGATCGCGCCTGCTCTGTCGAGTTCTTCGCGGGCGGTGGTCACTGCGTCTTTGAGTCCACCGGACAAGAGCCTCTCACGCATCACACCGAAATCAGGACTCCAGCCCAGCTTCGCGCCCAGCTCTGCAGACTGCCGGCCGCCCAAGGTATGCATCAGCTCGACATACTGCAAATGGTCCGCAGCCGCATGCTGCAAGACTTTGGCGATCGCTTCTCCGGTGTGGTTACTGGTCGCGAGACCGAACTTCGAGAAAGTTGCAAAAAAATGATCGTGGCCGGATTCGTGCCCGCGCTCCCAATTGCGCATGGACCAGGCATCAATCAGCTGATTGTAAAAATTTGGATCGCGATAGCCGCATTCGACAGCTGGTTTGGCAGCCTGCTTGTCGCAGGAAGAGTCACAGGGTCCTGGCTGTAACACTGAGGTGGTGCGGTCGAGGCAAAGCTTGTCCTGCGCCGCAAAGTCGATCAGGTCTTCCGCGTAAATAGCACCGCCGAGATGATTGTGCAGGTCCCCGCCTTTGGGCATTTCACGCAAGAAGGCCAGAGTTAGAGAGGGCTGTTTCCTTACATTTTCTAGATAACGGCTAGTTCGTTGCTCGGGAGTAATTGCTGATTGTGCGAGGGCAAGGCTCCCGCTGAGAAAAACAATCGCTAGGAAACGCGAAGGATGTGACTGTCGCAATTCGCCTCTCAAGAGATCGCAGATATTTTGCTAGCCACGGACGGGGACGCCCATGGCTCCTGAACCTAACGATGGACGGCATTGTATCGCGCCGAGCGACTAAAAGCTGAAGCTCAACGACATCTGCACTTGGCGCGGGCTGCCGATCGTTTTATTAGTCACGCCCAGGCCGAGGGTAAGTGGTGAGCTGTACAACCCGCCTGTCCCTTGGACGGGAGTTCCTGCGGTTGGAAAATCGTTGAAATTCACGTTCTGGGTGATGTCGTCAATCGGAATGTCAAAGCTGGTTGTGTTGGTCACGTTGAAAACGTCGAAGCGATACTTCATCGAAACACGTTCCGTGAGTTTCGTGTCTTTCACAATCGAAATGTCAGCTCGTCTTTGCCATGACTGGCGGAAGACATTCCGCCAGCCCGAAGTGAAAGTGGTTTCGTAAGGGTCATTTGATGGAATCGCTCCACCCAAGCCGCCAGGGCTGAGGAGCGGCAACGTAAAGCAGAGCGGATTAAGCGCGAGTTCGCTCACATTCGGACTATTGGTGCCGTTGTATGCGAAGGCCCCGGATGCTCCCGTTGAAGCGCGCTGTGGAGTGCAGCCAGCCGCCAAAGGAACGATGGGGTTCGTGATGCCATCAGACGTACCGAAGTAAATGCTTCCCACCGAGCCGGAGAAGTCGATCACACTGTATGGCTGCCCGCTCTGGATCACGGTGATGCCTTGAATGGCCCACCCGCTAGCCAGTTTGCCCTTGAGCGTGGATTCTGCGTAGATCTTGGGCAATTGGTAAACGTAGCTGAAATTGATGACATGGGTGCGGTCGAAATCGGCTGAGCCGTAGGCATCACGCAGCCTCTGAGGATTGCTCCCGTTATAGAAAAGCCCCAAGGCACTTTGCTCGTCAAGCGCATGTGAGTAGGTGTAGGAGAACCCGACCTGCAGCCCGTGGCTCATGCGCTTCTCCACGTGCGTCTGCAGCGCGTTGTAAGCGGAGACACCGGCCGCTGTGTAGGTTTCCGATTCCGCTGAATAACCAATGTAGGGAACCCGCAAATCGGTGTTGCCGCCTTCGTAGGTCGCCAAATAAGGATTTCCGTTAGGGAGATTTATCGGGGCGAAAGTGCTCGGGTCAAGGATAGTATAGCCGTAGGTGTACTGCTGGCAGGCGGTGTTGTTCATGGCTGCCACGCAATGGATCGGATGGCTAGGAGACGCAATGCCTGGTTGGTTGAACGGTACCGGGATGACCTCATGGCGTCCGAGATTTCCTACATAACCGACCTCGATTGCTAAGTCTTTGCGTGGCTGCCATTGAACATCGAGGGCGTCATTGATCGTGTACGGCAGCTTGTTCGCACGGTTATAGGTGGCAAACGAAAACAGTTGCCTGCTGCTGACGATTCCAGCCGCGTTGGGCAAGAACTGAGTAATATCGGCTGGGTTTCCAGTCGGGCCACCCTGTAGGGTTGTGCCCCAGGGATTCGCAAAGGTTCCGGCAGCACAGGTCGGTATGAAGAACTCGTAAAGGCCCGCGGTCGCGGCGCAAAGCTGCGAATTTACATAGGGCGGGGTCTGGTTAAAACCGAAAGGCCCGCCGGTGATCACGCCGGCAGCGAATCCCGGCGAAAGGTAAGTAAAGAGCTCGCCGCGATCGTAGTACATTCCTGTGCCTGCGCGAACGACAATCTTGTCGTTAAATTTTCGCGGACTCCACGCCAGCCCGAGGCGCGGCGCAAAGCCCCACTGCCTTCCGCTAAGCGTCGTGTTGCTGACGCCCTTGGTCGGAAACAGCTTGTTGTTGCCGGCGATGATGAAACCGTTGGAAGTGATTGCGTCATTGACCGCATCGTACGAGTAGCGCGCGGGATCGAAATTGTAGATGCGGCCATATTTCTCCGTCAAGCCGCCGTTCCAGTCGAAGCGCAATCCGCCGGTCAGGCTCAGATTGGGACGGAACTGATATTTGTCCTGCAGGTAGAGGCCGGTTTGCCCGGCGCGGAAATATCGGTTGGCATTTCCTTGCAGGTAGGCAGTGGTAACGAACGCTCCGGGGTAATACTGGGCAGGCTGGCCTGCTACGAACTCCCCGAAATCGCTAAACCCGATCATACCTTGGTTGGTTCGCTCGTCCCTCGTGTTGAGCTGCGTATAGGCGTAACTACCACCGAAATTAAGTGTGTGCCTGCCCACGCTCCAAGTCGCGTTAGCCGAAGGCATAATGCGATTCTGAAAAACTCCCGTAAAGGCTGCTTGCGTGGCCGCACCTTGCCCCATGTTTAGAGCTACGGTCGAAACAGGGCATGAGGTGGAGCATCCCCCGGTGTTCAGCGGCGAATGATTGCCCAGGACGTCTGCAATCGTGATGCCCGGGAAACGCAAGTTTCCAAAAGTATTGATACTCAACGGTCCCGCAGAAGACGGTATTTGATTGGGAGAGAACGGTTGCCCGATGGTGCTGTAAGCCTTCTCCCGCAGAATGCCCAGGACTTCGACAACACTGAGGTTTGGTCGAAGGGACTGGACATTGGTGATTGAGGCGACCTGACTACCCGCGTCCAAGTGCTGGGTGAATGCAGGCGCGTTTGAGTACGCATAGGGAGACCTACTGGGATCGTGCTGATAGTAGTACTTTGCCGAGACGGTATCCTTTGCGCTCTTGTTCCAATCCAAATTTGCAACGGCCTGGTCCGAGATAAAGAAAGCAGTGCCCGGAACGACCGCGTTTTCAGGAAAAGTGGCAGTGGGTATGTGACCGTCGTCGGAAGGAATCAGAAACTGTCCGTTGGGCAGCTTGTACTGGAGCAGGGCCAAGGCAATGGGATCAACTTGGCTCCCGGTGATCGCTAAAGCTCCCTCGGGAACTAAGTAATTGTTGCTTGCCATATTGGCCAAATCGGTTGGGTCACGGTTAGTGTCTGTCAGACCGAAAGGCACCGCCAATCGCGAAAGTCCGATCTCCTGATCTGAAGCGTGCACGTGTTGGTAGCTGACGAATCCGAATACTTTGTCCTTAATAAGCGGTCCGCCCACCATCCCTCCGGCCGTGTATCGGTGCAATTGAGGGACTTTCTGGCCCGCTGGAATGTTTGGGTCTTGCTTAAAGAAAAATGGCGCTGCATTTAAAGCGTCCGTTCCGCGATGCCCATAAAGGCCGCCGTGCAAGGCATTCGTACCCGACTTGGTGCTCATGTCAATGTGCGCGCCGCTGGTTGAGCCTTGCTGCGCGTCATACATGGAAGTGTTCACGCGGAGTTCCTCGACGGTCTCCAGCGCGGGCGTAGGCAATGCTTGACCAATCGCGAGGTACGGCGACGCGGTGCTTTGCACGGGTGCGGCGGAGGTCGAAGCAGCCCCGCTCGTCCCGGTGTTCAGAACGACGCGGGCAGAAGCCACCTGGCTGGTGCTCTTGCCGTTGAACAGATTGCTGGCATCAACTCCATTCAGCAGGAAGCTGTTGCTGGTGTCGCGCTGGCCGTTGGCCCAAATGGGCGCGTTCCCTAAGCCACTGTTCGTACCTGTTCCGCCGGGAAGCTCCGCATTGACGCCGGGGGAAAGAATCGCCAGGCCGGTGAAACTGCCGGTCGGAAGCGGCACGGACTGAATTTGATTTTCTTCAAGAATATAGCCGTTGGTGGTGTCGGCCGCATTCATAAGAGGTGTCGCTTGAACTTCGACCGTCTCTCCAACCTTGCCGACTTCGAGCGTAACGTTCAGGGTAGCGGAGCGGTTGGCCTGTAGCGTGATCGAAGGAACCTTCTGGGTTTGGAAGCCGTCGTGCACAAACGTCAGGGTGTAGGTTCCGATCGGCAGATTGACGAATGCATAGCTGCCGCTCTCGTTGGTCTTCTGGGTGCGCGTGAGGCTCGTCTGGTCGCCCACAAGGGTCACAGTTGTGTCGGTCAGCACACTGCCAGTTTTGTCCTCGACCGTACCCAGGATGCCGCCGAGGGTTTGCTGAGCTTGCGTGGGGATTGTGCAGGCGAGCACAATTCCAAGGGACAACACGAAAAGCTTGATCTGGTTTGACATTGGAATCGCCCCTTACCGGATGTCGTTCGCGCGAATCGAACCCGTGAACTTAAACCTCTTGCATAGCTATGTTCAAGCAAAATTTGTGCCGCGGCGGCACGCCGCTCGGCGCGCTCTTCCGAACGGATTCCGGTGACCGAATGACTGGGAATACGCGACCAATCTACGCGAATTCTCGTCCCGGGGAAAGCGAAAGCTCAATGAAACTTATGCCGTACTGATACCCCAGTGTTGTCGCACACCCGGAATCAACTTTACGAAATCAGCATTCCCGCGATCGAGGCCGACATCAGATTCGCCATCGTTCCCGCCAGCATCGCGCGCAAACCGAGCCTGGCCAACTCACCGCGTTTATTTGGCGCCAGGGCGCCGATACCACCGATCTGGATGCCGATGGAACTCAGGTTGGCGAAGCCGCACAATGCAAAAGTTGCGATGGTGAACGACCGCGGGTCGAGCGTATTCTTGATGGTTCCAAGCTGGGCGAATGCGACAAATTCATTAAGTACCATGCGAGTGCCCAGCAGATTCCCAATGGTCGCGGCATCATGCCAGTGGACTCCGATCAGCCATGCTACTGGAGCAAAGGCCCATCCGAACACTTGCTGCAGACTGTAGGGGAACCACGCGATGTGTATGTGTGTCCAGCCCATCATGGCGTTGACTAGGGCAAGGAGGGCGAGAAAGGTGATCAGCATCGCGCCTACGTTCAAGGCCAGATGCAGGCCATCTATAGTGCCGCGTGCAATTGCGCCGAGAATATTGGATTCCTTTTCCATCTGTGGCATTTGCACTCGCCCCGCGGTCAGAGGTTTGCCGGTTTCGGGCACCAGCATCTTGGCTATCAGCAGTGTGCCCGGAGCGGTCATGATTACCGCAGTCAGCAAATGTTTGGGGTCGGCGCCGCCGACACGCATGTAGGCCGCCATCATGCCTCCGGAGATGTGCGCCATGCCGCTGGTCATGACCGTCATCAGCTCAGATTCAGTGAGCTCGGGAAGAAATGGGCGGATGGTAAGCGGGGCTTCCGTCTGGCCCATGAAAATGCTGGCCGCTAAGTTGAGCGACTCGGCGCCGCTTGCCCCCATCACGGCCGTCATCACCCAAGCTCCGGCGCGGATGATGAGCTGCATCACACCCAAGTGATACAGCACCGCAAAAAATGCAGCGATGAAGATGATTGTGGGCAGCACCTGGAATGCGAAAATCAGCCCCAGCGAAGACTGCTGTTTGCCAAGCTCACCAAAAACAAACGATGAACCAGCATAAGAGAAATCGAGAACGTGTTTCGCGCCGTCACCTGCCCTCTCGAACAACCACTCACCGGCTTGGACACGCAGGACGAAAATCGCCAGCACGAATTGCAAGCCGAGTCCCCAGACGACGGTCTTTACGCGAATGGCGCGCCGGTTTGAGGAAAAGGCAAACGCCAGACCTAACATGGTCAATAGACCGAGCACGCCAGTGAATCGCCCCATATTACTTCCCTCCCTGCGCGTGTTCTTCCTGCGTGGCAGCATCAATGCCGATTACACGATGGATCAACGGCTTTTCCCCCGCGGCAACATCTGCAATCTGAAAACTCTTCATCAGCAGTGCCGCTGCCTCGGCAGCTTGAGTCTCAGAATTGTAATGGATGGTACAAAGCGGCTCCCCGGCTGTGACCGTGTCGCCGAGTTTGCGATGTAGGACCACGCCGACCGATGGATCGACAGAGTCTTCCTTTTTTAGTCGCCCACCTCCCAGAATCACGGACGCAACGCCAATTGCCTGGCAATCAATGGCGGTGATCCAACCGTCTTTATGGTCATGCTCCGGAACCGTTAGTTCCAAAGTATATTTCGCGCGGGGCAATAAGCTCTGATCGTCAACCATGCGCACGTCTCCACCCTGCAACCTAACCATTTCCCGGAACGTTTTAAGTGCTTTGCCTGACCGAATCAGTTGTTTGGCCTTCGATCTTCCCTGTTCCTGCGCCTCCACTGCGCCGCCCAGATAGAACATCCAACCCGCCAGTTCTAGGCAGAGTTCGCGAAGGTCCTCCGGCCCGCGGCCGCGCAGCACCTCAAGCGCTTCAATCACTTCGAGCGAATTCCCAACATGGGTACCCAGCGGCTGATCCATGTTGGTGATCAACGCAACCACTTTCTTACCCATACTCTCGCCGGTTTCGACCATCAACTCAGCCAGGAACGCGGCATCCTGTTCCTGTTTCATGAAGGCGCCAGAGCCGGTCTTTACATCTAGGACGAGCGCGTCAATTCCCTCGGCGAGCTTCTTGCTCATGATGGAAGCACAAATCAAATACGGACTCTCAACCGTTGCGGTAACGTCGCGCAACGCGTAAAGCTTGCGGTCGGCGGGAGCGATCTCAGCAGTTTGACCGATCATGGCACACCCGCACACCTCGAGCACACGTCGGAATTCCGCGATCGGGAGATTGACATTGAAACCGGGAATTGATTCGAGCTTATCGAGAGTGCCGCCGGTGTGGCCGAGCCCTCGCCCACTGATCATAGGAACCACCACGCCTCCGGCGGCCACCAGCGGCGCGAGTACGAGCGAGGTCTTGTCGCCGACGCCGCCCGTAGAGTGTTTGTCCACCTTGGGCGCGGAAAAATCCGAGAGGTCGAGTACCTCCCCGGAGAGCAGCATGGCGTTGGTAAGGGCGGCGGTTTCGGCGCGTGTCATCCCGCGCAGCAGCGCCGCCATTAGCCAGGCAGAAGCTTGATAGTCGGGGATTTCGCCGTTGGTGTATTGCTGGATGAAATATTCGATCTCTACCGCCGATAGCTCATGCCCGTCGCGCTTCTTGGCAATGACATCAACAACGCGAAGCGGCAAATGTCCACGGCGCGACTGCGGCAGCGTTGAGTTCACTGAAGGCGGAACCCTTCCGGCAACAGGTTCGTGATTGCACTTTCCGTCCAACCCTTTGCGCTCTGGAACACTACTCTTGCCTCGGGACCGAACTCGAAGATCACCTGGCGGCAGGCTCCGCACGGCGAGCAAGGCACGTCTTGATCATTTACCACTGCGACGGCCTTTATGACGAGTCCCGGCCCTGCCTGCGTGATTGCAGTAAAGATCGCGGTGCGCTCGGCGCAATTCGACAGCCCATACGATGCATTCTCCACGTTGCAACCCGAGAAAAATTGCCCCTCAGCGGTGAGCAACGCGGCGCCGACTTTGAAATGAGAGTAGGGAGCGTAAGCGCGTTTCATTACTTTGTGCGCTGCTTGCAGTAGGCGTTTGCGCTGCTTGCTGGAAAGTTTGTTTTTCGCCATGCCAAGAGAACACACTTGCGCGGGAAAACTGTTCAGAGTTGCGGTCGCTACCTTTCGACCAGCAGAACTTTGTCCATCCCATCTACTTCCGTCAATTTCACTTCAATTACTTCCTTCATCGTGGTGGGGATGGCACGGCCTACGAAGGCGGCTTCGATCGGCAGCTCGCGATGACCTCGGTCAATTAAGACGCAAAGTTGCAAGCGCCGCGGCCGGCCTTGCGAGAAGAGCGCATCCATAGCGGCGCGAATAGTGCGGCCGGTGAAGAGCACATCATCAACCACAATGAGGCGTCTGTCATTAATGTCGAATCCAACTTCCGATTTCTGCACTAAGGGCCTCGGACCCAACGTGGAGAGGTCGTCGCGGTAAAAAGTGATGTCCAGCGTGCCAACTGGAACAGCAGCACTTTCGATGCGATTAATTAACTTATCAAGACGTTCGGCCAGCGGTACTCCACGGCGGCGGATTCCGATCAGTGCCAGGTCCTCGACTCCGTCGTTCTTTTCGACGATCTCATGGGCCAGGCGCAAGAGCGTGCGCTCCATCTCCGAGGCCGACATCAATTGGGCCTTTTCCCGAAGCCCGGATTGGTGAGCGATGCTCTTGCTGGGCATGACGTTGCATGATACGCAGGCCAGCAGCGGCCCGCAAGCGGGATTCTCAAGACTATTCCGGACCGCATTCAACCATGGCTGGCCGGCCGAGTTGGGCCGGGTCCGCCGAAAGGGTCTTGCCGCGCCATACGACCAGAAGAGCCGACCCAATGATCATCAATCCAGCGCAGAGTCCGATCCAAACCCCCAGAGCCCCCAAGCCTACGCGAAAACACAAGAAGTATCCTGCTGGAAGGCCGATGAGCCAATATGCGACAAAATTCGCGAGCATGGGGGTTTTCGTATCACCTGCGCCACGCAGCGCACCCGTAGTGACGACCTGCAAGCCGTCAAATAGTTGGAAGGCAGCCGCGACTAGCAGCAACGTGGCTCCAGCGTGGAGTACGGCCGGGTCCGGAGAAAATGCCCGCGCAATTACTTTCGGGACACTGACGAATACTAATCCTGCACAAGTCATGAATCCCGTGCCGAGCATGATTGCCGACCAACCCGCTCGACGTGCGCCTTCGGGATCTCGCATTCCCAGTTGTTGTCCGACTCGAACCGCCGCCGCTGAACTGATTCCATAGGGCACCATGAAAGTGAAGGCGGCACAGTTCAGTGCAATCTCATGTCCAGAAAGAGGCACCGGTCCGAGCCTCGCGCACAGTGCTGTGGCGGCTGAAAACGCCCCGATTTCGAACAGGATTTGTCCTGCTGCCGGCGCCCCCAACTTCAACAATGCCCAGATTCTCCCCGCGTCAAGTCGCACTGTTTTCGCCCAGTGTCGCGCCTGCGCCGGCAAAGGCCGTGCCCGTTTCGACTCAACCCACACAAGCGTGGTCGCAAGCGCGAGCACCATGTAGATGCGCGCAAAACACGTTGACCAACCCGAACCGACGATGCCCATGGCGCGGAATCCCAGGTGCCCGTAGATCAGGGCCCAGTCTCCGACCGCATTTACGAGGTTGGCCGAAACCAACGCGAACATAATCGGGACTGCAACATTCACGCCTTGCAGGTACCGGCGCAGCGCAAAATAGGCAAGCAGAGGCAACGTGCCCCAGTTCAGGGCCGACAGGAAAGGACGCATCGGCCCAACCAGTTCCGCGCTGATTCCGAAGCGCTGCATCAGTGCCGGCCAGACTGACACCGCAAGCATCAACACCGGCGTGAGCAGGAACGCCAGCAGCAGCCCGTTCAGCAGCGTATTTCGCGCGTCGTTCAAATCTTCACGCCCGAATGCCTGGGCGACAAACGTGTCCATGCCGAGCAACAGGCCGCCGCCGAAGATCGCCACCACGTGATACAGACTTTGCCCCAGGCCGGTGGCTCCAATGGCCACGGCGCTGTTGGGCAACCGCCCCACCATGATTGTGTCCACCACGCCCATGCTCATCCAGCCTACCTCGGCAAAGATGAGCGGTAGGGCGAGGCGCAACGTCAGCAGGAAGTCGTTACGCAAAAAGGTTCTAGAAATCGGGCGGGATTGAGCGTTCGCCATATTTGACCCATTCTCAAGCTTTTTCACCTTTTCTGTATCATGTCGCATACTTTGCGACGCGTCCAATTGCAATGACCACCCAACTCGAAGAGCGACCACTGATCGATCGCTGGTTCCGACTCGCTGAGCACCAAACAACTCTGGCGACACCCCTGACGTTCAGCATCGCTACCGGGCTTAGCCTGGGACTCATTTGCTACACCTTGATGAAGGTAGCGGCTGGGGAACTTCGTGAGGGCAGCTGGCTGATTTGGATGCTGACGGTTTTGTTCATCCTTCGGTATTTGTATCTCGCGGCGGCTTAGAGCTCATTTATCGCTCCACCAGCGTCTGCCCTGCGACTGCCGCCAACCCGAGGCGCCGCCGGCAGTCTTCCAGGATCTGGATGGTTGCTGACGTGCCGACCCGCGTTGCCCCGGCTTCACGCATTTCTAGCAGCGCATCCAGGCTGCGCACACCGCCGGCGGCTTTTACCTGCACCCGGGCTGGAGAATGTTTTCGCATCAGTCTGATGTCCGTAACTGTTGCGCCGCTGGGCGCGTAGCCAGTCGAGGTTTTCACCCAATCCACTCCGATCTCTCCGCAAATTTCGCAAAGGCGAATCTTCGCCGCATCGTCGTGATAAGCATTTTCGAAAATAATTTTGATCCTCGCCCCGCCCGCATGCGTGGCCACAGTCAGCGCTTCAATTTCGCGACGCACATAATCCCAGTCTCCGCCACGCGCTTTGCTGACATTAATCACAGCATCGAGTTCAGTGGCGCTGTCCTTGAGGGCCTGCTCGGTCTCAGCGAGTTTTACCGAAGTGGTGTGCGCGCCATGCGGAAATCCGATCGTGGTGCTCGGCTGCACATCGCTTCCGTGCAGCAACTCGGCACAACGCCCAACGTAATAGGGCAAAATACAGACGCTCGCCACATCGTATTGCCTGGCAGTCCTGCAGCCTGCGTCCAACTCTGCCATCGTCAGCGCAGGGTTGAGCAACGAGTGGTCAATCATGCTCGAGATGTCCATGTAGGAATACGCTGTACCCATGCTGTGGATTATAGCTCCGCGAATACCACACCAAAACCCTCTGTGAGTCGCGTTTCGGCGATGGTTCGGCATCCGATCACAAACTTGGGCGCTTTCCGCACTTTGGCATCTACAAGAAATACAACCCGCTGAATTTATGTGTTAATCCGCGACTAGATTTCACATCCGAGTCCGAGCCAGGAACCTGGCAATTCCAAATCGGTAATACCTACTGTCTCGATGCTTGCAGCTGCTATGGACGCCAACAGGAATAACTCGAAACGTTAACAGGCTTGTTGTCCGGGCCCACCGCCGTCATTGGATAGGGACATACGTACAGCGTGTACCCCTTGTGTCGTTGGACATTGCCATGGGGAAATTGCGCGCCGCGGGTTACCTGAAGCATGTGGAGGTCGCGGTTGCTGTCGCCGGAGTCGAAGGATTTGACGGTGTGAGTCCGCGCGGCAGCGTGCGCACGCCCTCGCGATTCACCGGCTCACCGTCGAATGCCAATTGCGCCCTCCGTACCCTCCGCCGGATTCTTCACAAAGCTGAAGAGTGGGGACTGATTCGAAGTGTTCCCAAGTTTAGGTTGGTGAAGGAATACGGCCGATCTTTGAGGCTTGATGACGAAGCTGAAAGGAAACTGTCGGCAGGAGCAGAACAGCCCTTGCGTGACATCATCATCCTCATGCGCGATACGGGAATGAGAAATGAAGGAGAGCTCTACCGTACGCGCATTGAAAACATAGACTGGAACGACAGGGTGGTGATTTTTGTCCCGGACAGCAAGACCCCCAACGGACGACGGCTCGTCCCGATGACTGATAGGGTGGTAGATCTTCTCTTGGTGCGCTGTGGCGTCAGGCGCGAAGGATGGGTATTTCCATCCAAGCGCTCCAAGTCCGGCCATCTTACTACCTTGGCGAAGGCGGTGTCGCGAAGCTCGGACAAAAGCTGGGCTTCCGAAAGCTTGGTCTTGTATTGTGGACGGCATGACTACGGCACTCGGGTCTTGAGAGAAACGGGGAATCTGGCCGCGGTGATGAAGACGATGGGGCACAAGGATGTGAAGACTGCCATGCAGTACCAGCACCCTGAACTGGAGATGGTTCGTCAGGCCCTAAACCACAACAATAGCCCTGAAAAGCAAACAGTAATTCAGTAAGAAAAAAAGTTACGGCACACTTTACGGCACACTCGAAAAACCACAACCCCCGGTAAGTTATTGAAAAGATGGTGAGCGCGGTAGGAATCGAACCTACAACCTACTGATTAAGAGTCAGTTGCTCTGCCAATTGAGCTACGCGCCCGGAAGGACTCCAAAGGAAGGACAGCGTCTGAATTATAGCATCGCTGATGCGGCCTACGGGCGCAGTCCGCGGCGCTAATAAGACGCAACAGTGATCTCGTTGATCAATCGCGCGCCGCTGCCGACCACGCAGGTGTCCGCCTTCTTCACCGCTCGGAATCAAAAAGCGGATAATGACCTGACTATCGCCGCTGCGCATCGGCCGCGAAGGGCGCGACTGAATCCGTCACTGAACTTCCTGGACGGCGAGGCGGCAATGCACCCGAAGGGGCCGGAGGCCGCTGCTCGAGAGTGCCCAAAAGCGGAGCGTCGTCCACGCCGATGCCGAAAGAGACAAATCTGTTTTCGGCGCACATGGATTCCAGCAGGCGCTGTTGGTGGGAACTGAGCACCTTCACCGGCAACGTTTGGAAATTACGAAATATCCAGAGCAGATACAACCGCTGCGCGAACGAGGGTTTCAAATATCGCGGACCGAGAGGAGTAAGTACTCGCAGAACGCCGAAGGAAAGTTTTTCAAGCCACATGGGGCATGTCTTCTCAGATTTCTTAAGTTTAATGCAGGCTGCCGTGTAATTCAAAGTCCACGGATTATTGCACCAGAGCTTATGCAATGGAAGAGGATTTTCACTTTATCCCACACTTTTTTCGCTTAGAACCCCTGCTTTTTCATCGGACTCTGTGAATCTGCACCTAGAATGGTGCAATGATCACCCACTGACTTGCACCCACTACTTTTTCCACTACGGAGGTAAGTGCTGCGAAAACCCATCATCCGCACCGGGCTGGCGCGCGCGCTTTCGAAATCCGGTTACTGCTCCCGATCTGCGGCGTGCACATTAGTTCGCAGCGGTCGCGTGCGACTGAACGGTCGCGTACTGCGCGATCCCGAGAAGCCGGTCGTGCTCGGGCAAGACTCGATTGAAGTTGATGGGCACAAACTTGGTCCCGCGAAGAAACTCTATTTCGTGATGAACAAGCCGCGCGGTATCGTGACGACGGCCCAGGATGAGAAGGGCCGCGGCACCGTTTACTCGCTGCTGCCGGAATCTCAGAAATGGGTGGCCCCTGTGGGGCGGCTGGACAAAGCCAGCGAGGGACTGCTGTTGCTCACCAATGATTCTGAATGGGGCGCGCGGATCGCATCTCCGCAAATGCACGTCGAGAAAACGTACCACGCCCAGGTCGCGACGGTTGCCGAAGCGGATTTGATTCAGCGCCTGACTTTGGGAATCAGGATCAAGGACGGGGATTTCTTGCGCGTGCAGCGGGCGGCGATTGTTCGCACCGGCAAGAAAAATTCCTGGTTGGAGATTGTGCTGGACGAAGGAAAGAATCGTCAAATCCGTCGACTGCTGGCTGCCCTGGGAATTGAGGTAGTGAGGCTGGTGCGCATCGCCATTGGGCCCCTGCAATTGGGTGATCTGGGAAAAGGAAAAGTTCGAGAACTTACCCAGAAGGGAAAGGCCGCGCTGGATGGGGCGGTGGTTAGTTCGAAGACGAATTCATGAAGGGAAGTTTGGCCAATATCCGCGCCGCGGCTTCCAGGTTCTGCAAGTCATTCAATGTGAAGTCGGGTCCGGCGTCATCCTGCGTAATGCCTTTGCGACAGATCTGGATCACGCCCAGCACGTGTTGCTGAGGGTCAACCACCGGCGTGGTCATAAGTTTTTGAATGGTGTTCGATCCCGGCTTGTCGGACTGTCCCAGAGTGCTTAGCTTGATGGTTTCGAAAACATTCGCGTGCTGCACAATCACGAAATTATTGAACAGCTCGACTTTCCGGCTACTTGCCGTTCGAGCCGCGACCGCAGAAGCGCTAGAAAGAGGAATAAAACCCGCTGCCTTTAATGCTCCAGGGAAAAGAAAATTCAGGACATCGTTCTCAGCTCGCAGTAGCGCGACTTCGGCGCGACCGACGCTGAACAGGTCGGCCAAAGCGGCACAGGCCATTTCGGGAGTGGCCGCGCCGGAAAGGCTCTTCTCAATCCGGGCATGAGGCGCCAGGGCGCGGGCCGCAGCAGCTGCGGAACCACCGCCGGAACTAGACACAGATTTCGCCATACGCCTCCTGCAGGCGGAAGACACTCCCTGCAAGTTTCATGCTGAAGGCTGGAAACCCGAGCGGCAAGTTACGGAAGTGCTCAGTCCCCGAGAGGCCTTATTTTTGAGTGAGAGGGAAGCGTTTTTCGCGCCAAGTCCGTATGCCGCCATCCATCGACAGCACGTTGGAGTAGCCCATTTTCTGCAGGTTGTCGGCTGCCAGGGCGGACCGGAATCCACCGCCGCAATAAAGGATGATCGGCGTACTAAGGTTGGGTACCCGAGCCTCGATATCGCGCTCAATCACGCCTTTGCCCAGATGGATTGCTCCCGGCAGGTGATCTTTGGCGAATTCGCTTTCCTCGCGAACATCCACCAGCACGAACTTCTCGCCGCCGTCCAGTCTCTGCTTTACTTCGTCAACGTTGGTTTCCTTTATGCGGGAGCGGGCTTCGTCAACAATTTTCAGAAATCGCGGAGCGTGCTGCATGGATCCTCCTTAAAGCAGTGGCTTGATCAGTTGTCGCGCGGCGGTCAGTCGCTCATTCAGCTCGCCGACTGCCCACTGACCACTCACCATTGACCGCTGTTCTAACTCTGCCCTGCGAAGGTGCAATCCTCTGGGTCCTTATCCTCGCGCAATCCCATGAACACAGGCGCGCGAAGTTTGAGTCCGCCCTCGCCCGTCTCGTGAGTCCACTCCGAGAATTTTACTTCCGCCACGCGGAGCGGTTTCACCCAATGCACGTTGCGGGCCTCGACCGGGCCAGTGAATGGATTCCTGCTGGCTTCAATCGCCTTCAGGACGTTCGAAATCTCCTTGAGCGCGGCGTAGTCGAAGCCGGTTCCCGCCTGTCCTACGTGAATCAGCTTTTTCTTCTTGTCGTAGAGTCCGAGGACCAGCGAACCCAAGTATTGCCGCGTGCCCTCAGGATCGGTGTAGCCGCCGATGACGCAATCCACTGTCTGCGTGATTTTGATCTTGAGCCATTCGTGGCTGCGGCGTTCTTCGTAAGTGCTGCTGCGATGCTTGGCAAGGATGCCTTCGAGTCCTTTTTGTTTCGCTGCGTCAAATAGAGCAATCCCTTGGCCGGCATAGTGGTCCGAGTAGCGGACCATTTCTCCCGCAGTGAGAATTTCTTTGAGCACGCGCTTGCGTTCCTCGAGCGAGACCCGCCGCAGGTCATAGCCGTCGAGATATAAAAGATCGAACGCATAATAGAGGATGGGCAGTTCCGATCGCGGAGCCGCCTGGCGTCCAGGGCTGCGGATGCCGGTCCGCTGCTGCATCAGGCTGAATGACGAGCGGCCTTGTTCGTCGAGTACTACCACTTCACCATCCAGGATCGCTGTCTTTGCGTGCACAAATTTCGCAAGCTCCCGCAACTCGATGTAGCGTGGCGTCAGATCGTTCTGGTTACGCGAAACCAGGCGGACCTTCCCGGCCTCAATGAACGCAATGGCGCGGTAGCCATCCCATTTGATTTCGAAGAGCCAGTTCGGGTCGTCGAATGGCTTTTCAATTACCGAGGCCAGCATGGGGTGGATGGACGACGGCATGGAGCGCTTTGCTACACCGTCTAAATCTTTCACCGCCGAGATCGCCGAGGACGCAGAGGAAGATAATTTCTTTTCGCGTGCTGTGCCGGCGTTGGCCTTAACGATGTCGCGTTTCTTCGACTTCTTATCGGCGCTCTCGTCGCGCTCGGCGGTCAATCTTTTTTTTTCGGCTTTGGCAATACTCTCCGCCAGCCATTGCGCCTTCACCCCGCCACGCGAGACTTTGCGGCTGCTCTTCCACTCGGCAGAGTCTTCGTCTCCGGCAATCTGCGACATGCTTCTCTTGCTGAGGACCGACGAATCGTAGCGATCAACGTCAAAGCCGGGCTCGACCGAGTCGTCATGTTTCTTGATCAGCAGCCACTCATTGCCTGTGCTTCCCGGTCGGCGAGAATTGATGTGGACAAGCGCAAAGTCTCCGTTAAGCCGCTTGCCACGCAGGCGAAATTTCAAATCGCCTTTCTTGAGCATGGCATCAGCTTCAGCGTCAGTTGCCGGAACGTATTTTCCTTTGACGGTTACGGACGACAACGGTTCCCAAGTGCCCACGTCCCATACCATCACGGTGCCGGCGCCGTAATTTCCTTCTGGGATGGTTCCTTCAAAATCAAAATAAGAAACCGGATGGTCTTCGACCTGCATGGCCAACCGTTTGTCTGCGGGATCGAGCGAGGGGCCTTTGGGAACGGCCCAGGACTTCAACACTCCGTCCATTTCCAGGCGGAAATCGTAATGCAGGCGGGTAGCGCGATGTTTCTGGACTACAAAACGATTGCCCTTTTTCTTCTCTACCTTCGGCGGAGGTTCGGGAGTCTCCGAAAAGCGTCGCTTGCGTTGGTATTCCTCGAGAGCCACGAGGAATATTGTAAATCGGGTGATCTGGTGATCGGGTCATCGGGTGATCGAATAATCGAATAATCGAAGCGCCAGGCTTTTAAGCTCGCTCGATCACTCGATCATCCGATCACCCGATTTGTACTCATGCAGCTTTGGCCGTAATCCGGTGGGCAGTGGAAGTTTCTACGTTGTAGAACTCGACTGATGGCTCATCTCTCAGGAAAGGACGAAGTGTGTCCAGAATGCCTGAGAAGTGGTCGCGGTGATAGCGTTCGGCATCGGCCCGCGACTTCCACAGGCTGATGGCCAGCATGCGTTCAGGTTCTTCGTCTGAGCTGAGGTTCAAGGAGTCCACGAAGCCGGCTTGCGATTGCAGGATCGGCAATACGTGTTTTTGAAGTTTATCGGTGAATTCTTGTCTCTTTTCCCGTTTCACGTAGCATTCCACGATGCGGCTAAACATAGCGATTCTCCTTTCGCATGGCTGGAAGTTGCAAGACATGGCCCGTCGCCGAACAGCTCGACGAACAGCCTGCGGCGGGGAAGATTCAGGCGCCCTGTCAAACTGGGAAGATTGACCAGCGAATTATAGTCCCGGGAACCCGCAAATTTTGCACAGACGTTTTCGCAGCGAGCCCGTCCAAGACTAGATCGGCGGCCTTTGCCAAGGCCGACCTTCTCCGGCTCCGCTGAGAAGATTTAGCTTGAAAGCTCACAAGTCGGAGATGGAAAATGTCTGGCCATTGGTAAATCTGCCCAGCGCGAAGCACTCAAGACGGCAGTTCGCGGGGGGCGAAAGTGCAGGTTTACGAGGGCCCCCAAATGCGCAGCCTGAAAATCCTGTTGGTTTCGCTTCTTCTTTCCGCCGCCTTTTCATGGAGTCAAACCGGCACCTCAACCGTTCGCGGCACGATTACCGACCCCCAAGGGCGCGTAGTCCCGGGCGCAACCCTCACCCTGACCAATGTTGAAACCAATGCAGTACGCACCACCAAATCCACGGATTCGGGCATCTATGTGTTCGACCTGATCACCCCCGCCGAGTACCGCTTGGAAGTAGTGGCCAAAGGATTCAAGAAGCAGGCTGTGGACAAGGTGGAAGCTCTGATCGGCAAGTCGACTGAGACCAATGTAACGCTCGGTGTGGGCGCCGCCACCGAAACCGTCGAAGTGGTGTCGTCATCTCAAGAGGCACTAATTAATACCCAGGACGCTACCCTCGGCAATACTTTTGACTCTCTGCAAATCACTCAGCTTCCTTTGGAGGCCCGGAACCTGGTTGACTTGCTCAGCTTGCAGCCGGGATCAACACGCGAGGGCTACGTTACCGGCGCCCGCGCCGACCAGTCGAACGTGACCTTGGATGGCGTGGACATTAACAACGCACAAACCGGAAACGCCGATGTACCGCTTCCCAACAACACGCTTCAGATTGGTCAACTCGATACCGACAGACAAAATATCACTACTGGTCCAGTGCTCCGTCTCAACTCAGAAGCGATCGAAGAGTTCCGGGTCACCACAGCTAATGGAAATGCCAATCAGGGCCGCTCCTCCGGTTCCCAGGTGAATATAATCACCAAACCGGGGACCAATGCATGGCACGGCGCGGCATCGGAATTCTATCGTTCCACGGGCTTCACTGCGAACGACTGGTTCAATAACCACGCTACTCCACAAGTGCCTCGCACTGCACTGATCCGTAATACTTTTGAGGGCGCGGTGGGTGGGCCAATCATCAAGAACAAGGCGTTCTTCTTCTATGACTACGCGGGGCGCCGCGACGCCAGCGGCACCAGCGTCGTCCAAGTCGTTCCCTTGCCGAGCTTGGGACAGGGCCTCCTCAACTACACTTATTGCACTCAGACGGATCCCATTACCGGAGCCTGCACCGGGACCGTTCAGCAGGCAACGGTGCCCGTGACCGCAACTGCATCAAGCCCGGGCCCGTATTCCCAAGCGGGAATCAATCAAGCCGCACTGGACGCTCTCGCAGCTGCCGCAGCCCAGTTCCCAGCAAACGACACCACACAGGGCGATGGGCTGAATACCGGCGGTTTCCGTTTCAATGCCGCGACTCCAACCATACTGAACTCGCACGTTGCCAAGTTGGATTTCAACTTAACCAATAATCAGACCGCGTTTGTCCGCACCAACGTTATTTACGATCACCAAACCCTAGCGGAGTATCTTCCGGGTGCATCTCCCCGCTTGGTATGGAGCCACCCCTGGGGGCTGGCGGCGGGGCACACCTGGACCTTGGGGTCGAATTGGGTGAACAACTTTCGCTATGGATACACCCGCCAGGCGTTTAGCGAGGGAGGAGATAGTAACGGGAATGACATCAGTTTCCGCTTCGTATTCCAACCCAACAGTCAAAGTCACACCCTCACCCGAGTAACACCAGTCAACAACTTCACCGACGATGTTTCGTGGATCCAGGGAAACCACACCATTCAATTTGGAACCAACATCCGCACCATTAGCAACAGTCGGCTCAGTTTTGGCAATGCGTTTGACACCGCGGATACCAACCCGTCCTTTTACGCGGGCGGCGCGGGTGCCGGCGTTTCGAACCAGTTCCAGTCGTATTTGGACGCAAACGGTCTGCAAGGATCAACCGTGAACGGCCAATCGTTGAACTCGATCGCAGAGATTCAGAACGCAGCCACGGCAATCATTGGTCGCTTCTCCGAGTTCACCGCGAATTACACATTTGGCAAGGATGGCTCGATATTGCCGCATGGCTCTCCGACAACTCGGGACTTTGCAACCCAGGCCTATGACTGGTACGTGCAGGATTCCTGGAAGATGCGGACCAATCTGACCGTGACTCTTGGATTGCGCTACAGCCTGGAACGTCCGGTTTACGAGACCCACGGGTACGAAGTGCAGCCCGGAGTGTTGCAGAATAGCGGTGCTTGCCAGGCCATGGCCCTTGGTACTTATTTTCAGGAGCGCTTGAGTGCGGCAAGCCAAGGCAACAACTTCATCGACCCCATTTGCGTGAATCGCTCCGGCCCGGCGAACGGCGGCCCGCCGCTTTACCACTGGGATAAGAACAATTTCCAGCCCCGTCTCGCGATCGCCTGGTCCCCGGACAATGGAAAAACCGCTGTGCGCGGCGGCTTCGCCATCACCAATGACTATTATGGGCAAGCTCTCGCCGTGGACTGGGACCTGAACAATACTTTGGGATTTTCTGCAAATTACACGACTCCGACAAATACATTTGATACCGTCACCGGGTCGCTGGCGCCCCTGTTTACCGGATTCGGTCAAGATGTCCGCGCGTTGCTTCCCAGCGTCGCACAGACCGTGCCTACAAACATCGCGTTTCCTTTATTCCAGCCCTCAGACAATGGCGAGCGAATCGAATCATCACTTGATTCTGGACTGCATGCGCCCACCGAGTACGTCTGGAACTTAACTTTAGAACGGCAACTTCCAAAGGGCGCGCTGGTCTCCGCATCTTACATTGGGCGCGCGGGCCGAAGCTTGCTGGCCCGCCGTGACATAACTCAGTTCAACGACTTGAAAGATCCACAAACCGGGGTTGACTGGTACACGGCCGGTACCGCTCTTGAAAAACTGCGGCAGAAGGGGACCGATATCAGCCAAATACCGGCTCTCCTTCCGGCTAAGGTAGTTCAGTACTTCGACGATATGTTCCCGGCAGGTTTGGCCAACGTGATCAACAATTTTGAAGGAACGCCTTCGAATCCAACTCCTTGGGACCCAACCTGGACGAACGCCCAGTCCCTTTATGGCTACCCATTCACCGGCTTCTTTTCGGGTAATGATTGGACGGATACTCAGGCCGAGCTGGACTTGGCACTAGCCAATGGTGGTTTCGCGAACAGATTCATGCAACCTCAATATGGGGCCCTCTCCACATGGAGCTCGATTGGAAATTCAAATTACGACGCCTTTACCTTCTCTTTCCGCGAGCGGCTCCACAGTCTTTCTCTTGATTTGAATTACACCTACGCTCATTCGTTCGATGACGCTTCTGGGTTACAGTCCGAGACCGGTTTCCTAGGCTTCGGCAACAACGTTAGCAATGGTGCGTTCATTATCAACGCAATACGCCAGGGTGACAATTATGCCAGTTCTGATTTCGACATTCGTCACAGCATTAACGCTGATGCCGTGTGGCAGTTACCGTTCGGCAAGGGCCAGACGTTCATGAGTAATTCGAGTCGAGTTACGGATGCCCTGCTGGGCGGCTGGCAGCTCTCCGGGATTTTCCGGTGGAATACCGGACTTCCCGCGCAGCCTTCGCCTTTTGACGATGCCCGCTGGGCGACGAGCTGGGATGTCCAGGCCGATGTGGTTCCGCTCACGCCCGTTCACTCCTGTCCAAACAAACCGTCGAACGGAACGCCAAAGCTCTTCGGAGGCTGCAACATAACGGCAATCTACCAGAATTTCCGCAACGCGTATCCGGGTGAGACGGGAGGGCGCAATTATTTGCGGCTGCCTGGTTACGTGGATCTGGACCTCGGATTCGGCAAATCCTGGAAGATGCCATGGAGCGAAGGCCACCAACTGCAACTGCGCTGGGACGTATTCAATGTCACTAACACCCAGCACTTCGGCGCGGTAGACAGCAGCAGGACCGGTATGGGTGTAGGGCTGGATCCCAAGCTTAACTCTCTGAGTCCGCCGGCGGACTGGTCGAACTTCACCCAGATTCAAGGACAGCCGCGAATCATGCAGATCGGCGCACGGTACTCGTTCTAAGTTTGTGGTTGTTCTGCACTAAGCGGCTGGGCGTTCCTGCCCAGCCGTTTTTCATGTGTGCCGAGCATGTTCGACAGCTCGAGGGTGAAAGTCCCTTTGACAACTTGATGGAAGTGAAGTCATAGCGAAGCGCAAGGGTGAAATAACACTCGCCGC
>Ga0073928_10002547_pt1 | contig 31035 bp, 20 predicted proteins | sample PaiPotPPA55metaG_FD_76969 | JGI IMG/M metagenome (GOLD analysis project Ga0073928, IMG submission 76969) | Iron sulfur acid spring bacterial and archeal communities from Banff, Canada, to study Microbial Dark Matter (Phase II) - Paint Pots PPA... ...
AATGTCAGCCGAACTCATTGAGCTTTCCAATGCCTTGGCGCAGATTACCGAACGCGCCGCGGCAAATGTCGTCGCCGTTCACGCCGAAGCCCGCGGTTCCGCAAGCGGAGTAATCTGGCGCGCAGGCGTCATCGTTACCGCCGAGCACGTACTCCGCCGCGACGATGAAATTCACGTAACGTTGCCGGACGGCCGCGTCGTCCCCGCAACGCTAGCCGGCCGCGACCCATCAAGCGATCTCGCCGTCCTGAAATGCACTGAAGCATCCGCCGCCGTCCCCGCTCTCGGTGACGTCACCGCGCTGAAGCCCGGCAGCCTCGCGCTGGTCGTCGGCCGCACCCGCGCCAGCGGCCCAGTAGCCGCGCTCGGTGCAGTCAGCCTAGTAGTCCCCGACCGCCGCACCTGGACCGGCGCCGCCCTCGCGCCCTACATCCGCCTCGATGTTGGTCTGCAGCCCACCGCCATCGGCGGCGCCGTAGTCGACGCGCAAGGCCGCATCGTCGGCATCGCCACGCCGCGTTTCGCCCGCTTCGGCGCGATCGCTATCCCCGCACCGGCGGTCGACCGCGTCATCGACACGCTGCTGAAAAAAGGTCACATCCCGCAAGGGTATCTCGGCGTCGGCCTGCAACCCGTCCGTCTGCCCGAAGCTCTCCGCCAATCCTTGCAGCGCAGCGAAAAAACCGCCGCCATCGTCCTCGAAGTTGAGCCCGAAAGCCCCGCGCACAGAGCCGGCATCGTCATCGGAGACATTCTCGTCACCCTCGCCGGCCATCCGGTCGCGCGTCTCGAAGATGTCCACTCGCAACTCCACGGCGAATCCATCGGCAAGCCGCTCGCCCTTAAATTCGTTCGCGGCGGGGCCACACAAGAAGTGAACATCGTTGTCGGCGAACGCCCGCGCGGAGGCGAATAACGTGCCCATCCACGGCCTTGGTGAAATCGCCGAGCAACTTCGCCGCTCCACCGTGCTCGTCCTTCCCGGCGAGCGCGGCAACGGCTCCGGCGTGATCTGGTCCGCTGACGGTGTCATCGTCACCAACGCGCACGTCGCACACGCCTCGCAAATGCGCGTCCAGCTCTGGGACGGCCGCGAGTTCGACGCCGCGCTCGTGTCCCGTGACACGCGCCGCGATCTGGCCGAGCTCCGCATCAAAGCTGCGAATCTTTCCGCTGTAGCCGCCGCGGACTCCTCGCAAGTTCGCCCCGGCGAGCTAGCTATTGCCATCGGCAATCCGCTCGGCTTCGTCGGAGCGCTCACGACTGGCGTAGTCCAGGCCGTTGGCCCTTTAGGTGGACAGTTGCGCCGCTTTGGCTCGCAGCCCTGGGTGCAAGCGGACGTCCGCCTCGCCCCAGGCAATTCCGGCGGCCCGCTAGCCGACGCCCGCGGCCGCGTCATCGGAATCAACACGATGCTTGCTGGCCGCTTGGCGCTCGCCGTGCCCAGCAACGCCGTCACCAATTTTCTCGCCGCCGACCCGATCGACGCCTGGCTCGGCGTGACGGTCGCGCCAGTGCGTGTCCCGAGCCCTGTCAGCCGCACCAAAGCTTTCGGTCTCGTCTTGCTGGAAGTAGAGCCGGACAGCCCCGCCGCCAACGCGTCTCTGCTCCCCGGCGACATTCTGCTTGGCACCGATGAAAAATCATTCGTATCGCTCGACGACCTCGCCAGCTCCCTGCAAGGCTCTGGCCCGCGCGTGGTGCGCCTCGCATTTCTGCGCGGAGATTACGAGCGCTACCGTAGCGTTGCCGTCCAAATCGGCGCTCAGCGCATTTCGAGGAGCGCCGCGGCAGCGTGATTCGGTTCTTCCTCATCGCCGCTTCGCCGCTCGCGCGCGCCGCACTACAAAATCGCCTCAACGCGCAAAGCGTCAAAATTGTAGGCACAGCCGCCACAATCGACGCTCTCGGCAGCGAACTCTCCGACGCACAAGCAGACGTGCTCTTGGTCGATGCCACCGGCGAGCCGCCCGAAGCCGTCATCGAATCGCTCGTCGACTCCGATCTCGCCGCCGAAATCCCAATCGTTGTCCTGGCCGAGCCCAGCTCGCCTGCAGCAGCAACGCAAGCTCTGCACGGCGGAATTCGCGCGCTGCTTCCCAATGAAATCCCCACCGATCAGCTCATCGCCGCTCTGCAAGCGGCAGCCGCTGGGCTCGTAGTCCTGCATCCCGCCGAAATTCCTGCAGCCTTCCCAGCCAGCGCGCCAGCGTCGCAGCCCCTAGCGGAGCTCCCCGAGCCGCTAACCCGCCGCGAACGCGAAGTCCTGCAAATGCTAGCCGCCGGCCTAGCCAACAAGGAAATCGCCGCCCGCCTCAACATCTCCGACCACACCGCAAAATTCCACGTAGCCGCCATCCTCGGCAAACTCGGCGCCGCCACCCGCACAGAAGCAGTAGCCCTCGGCATCCGCCGCGGCCTCGTCCTCCTCTAAGAGCTAAACTGACCTTTTCCCAAGCCTTACTGAAATTTTCATTCCCGCCTCGATGGTGATAAATTGACCTATCCATGCGCACGATCGACCAAACCACCCAGGAAGTGCTGACCCTGGCTTCCAAGCATTTCCAGGTTCCCGCCGATTCTCTTGCACCCGATGACGACTTCTTCAAAAAACTCGGCATCGACAGTCTGCAAGCGCTCGAACTCCTCAGCCGCCTAGAAAATCACTTCGGCATCGAGCTCCCAGACTACGAAGTCCAAGGCGTAAGCGACTTCCGCACCCTCGCCTCCCGCATCCAATCCCGCCTGTAAAATGCTGGATCTCTCGAAGTATCAATCCATCGGCGCCGCGCTGAAGGATGCGCTAGATCAATTCGCAAACGAAGTGTGTCTGATTGAGTCTGATCGCGAGCGCGAGAAAGAACGCCTCACCTATCACGACTTCAAAGAACGCGCGCATCCCTTAGCAAGGGCGCTGCAAGACGCGGGTTTCAAACCCAACGACCGCGCCGCCATCATCATGACGAATCAGTCCAAGTGGCTGATTTCCGCCTATGCAATCTTCTACAGCGGCGGCGTGCTCGTTCCGCTCGACTACAAACTCACGCCCGACGAACAATGGCAATTACTCGCTCATTCGAACGCAAGCGTGCTCGTCACCGAATACCCAATCTGGCGGCAACTCGCCGCCTCGCCATCGCGCAGTCTCGCCACAAATCTAAGAACAATTCTCGTCACAGAAGCTCCTCCAAACGCCGATCTTTCCAATGCAAAACGCTGGGAAGAATTCCGCGGCAACAGCGAACCCACGTTCATCGCTCGCCAACGCAGTGACATTGCCACCATCGTCTACTCCTCCGGCACCGGCGGGCGCCCCAAAGGCTGCATGATGACCCACGAAAATTATCTCGAGCAGTGCATCGCTCTAACTTCGATCTACCCCTTCTCCCCCGGCATGCGCTATCTCAGCATTCTCCCCACCAACCATGCCATCGACTTCATGGTCGGCTTCTTCGGCCCCTTCATCTGCGGCGCCGCCGTGGTCCATCTGCGCACCCTGCGACCGGAATACGTTCGCGAAGCCTTCTCCAAATACAAAATCACTTACGTCAGCCTCGTCCCGCTCGTTTTGAAGAATCTGCAAAAAGGTCTTCAAGAGCGCCTTGAAGCGCTACCGAACGGGAAACGAAAAGTCTTCAACGCTCTCGTCGCCATCAACAAAGGGTTCACAAAAGGTCAGTCCCGCCTCGGACTCAGCCGCCGCCTTCTCAAGCAAGTCCACGAAGCCTTCGGCGGCGAACTTCGTGCCATCATCGTCGGCGGCGCCTTCACCGAGCCGCAGACCCTGCAATTCTTCTACGACCTCGGCATCCCGGTCGCCAACGGTTACGGCCTCACCGAAGCCGGCACGGCCATCACGGTCAACGATCTAAAGCCCTTCCGCGCCGACACCGTGGGCAAGCCCCTCCCTGGCATGCAAGTCCGCATCCTCAATCCCGATTCCGAGGGCATTGGCGAAGTCTCCGTCCGTAGCAAAACCGTAATGTCCGGCTACGTCAATGAGCCCGAACTCACCGCCGAAACCATCGTAGACGGTTGGCTAATGACCGGCGACCTCGGCCGCTTCGATCCCACCGGCCATCTGCAACTCTTCGGCCGCAAGAAAAACATGATCGTCACTGAAGAAGGCAAGAACATCTATCCCGAAGATATCGAAACCGCGTTCGAAAGCCTCCCAGTAAAAGAATTCTGCATCTTCGCCGCCAACTACGTTTGGCCAAAGCGCTCAATGGTCGGCGAGCAATTGCTTCTAGTGCTGCACCTGGAGCAAGACCAAACCCTCAGTGACGATCTTCGCCGCTACATCTCCGCGCGCAACAGCCGCCTGCTAAACTACAAGCGCGTTCACGGGATCGTCCTCTTCGACGAAGACTTCCCCCGCACGGCGTCACTCAAGATTAAACGCAATATCCTGGCGGAACGCTTAGCGCAGCAAGATCGCGCCTCCGCAGTTCTGCCTTTGTGAGGACCGTACGCGTTTCGCAGGCGCCGCTTAGCAGCACGCAAGCATCTGTAGCGGCCGCGGACTTTCGCGGGCGCCTTTGATGTTGTTCAGGACCAGGAGACGTTCAGCCGCGTGAGAGAAACCTTTTTCGCCATAGTAAATCCTGCCGCAGGAGGCGGTCGCTCCGCCAAACTCGCAGGTCCGGCAATCGCGCGCCTCCGCGAAAGCGGTCTCCACGTAGACGTCATCGCCTCCACCGGCCCCGGCCAAGCCGCCGAGCTCGCCCGCGAAGCCTACGACCAACGCTACCGCCGATTCATTGCCGTGGGAGGCGACGGCACAGCACACGAAATTCTCAACGGTATCTTCACCCACGCCGGAGCAAACGCCCGCATCTCCCTCGGCTTTCTTCCCCTCGGCACCGGCAACTCCTTCCTCCGCGACTTCACGCAAAATGGAGCTGAAGCCGCGCTGCAAGCCCTCCGAGAAAACCGCAAACGCCCAATCGATCTCCTTCGCCTCACGCACTCCAAGGGCGAAATTTACGCCTTCAATTTGCTAAGTGTTGGGTTTACTGCCGACGTCGCAACGCTGACCAATCGCTATTTCAAGCCGCTAGGCCCGATCGGCTACCTTCTGGGCGTCTTCGTCCGAGTAGCGCAACTTCGTCGCCGCGCGTTCACGCTCCGCTGTGACGACGACAAGAATTGGGATGAGCGCCGCTGCCTGTTCCTCAGTTTCAACAACAGCAAGTACACCGGTGGGACCATGCTCATCGCCCCGCAATCCGATCCCAGCGACGGCCTAATCGAATTCGTCCGCTGGGGTCCCATCGGCCGCCTAGGTCTGCTGCGCATGCTTCCCAAACTCTACGACGGCACGCACATCCAGCATCCGTTAGCCGAGCGCCGAGCCGTGCGCCGTATCGAATTCAACGTGCCCGCTCCCGTCGACGTAATGATCGACGGCGAAATCGCCACCCTCGAAATCCGTTCCCTCGACATCATCCCCGGCGCCGTGGACGTGCACATATGAAGCGCGCCTACCTCGCGCTGCGCAGCGCCATTCTTTGGACCCTTACCCTCATCCATTTCTTCATCGCCGCACCGTTTCTTGTCTTTCTCAATATCTTTCTGGACATGCGCAAGCACGATTGGCTGCAGCGCGCCTTCTGCCGACGCATTGCGTTTCTCTCCGGCGCTCGCGTCAAAGTTTGCCGCTCCCCCGGCTTCGATCCCAACCGCACCTGCTTCTTCATGGTCAATCACGTCAACCTCTTCGATCCCTTCATCCTCTACTGCGCCATTCCGCAACTCGTGCGCGGCTGGGAACTCGAGTCGCATTTCAAAATCCCCGCCTACGGCTGGCTAATGAAGCGCTTCGGCAACGTCCCAGTCCCTGATGTGCGCCGCCCCTCCGACATCAAACGCATGTGGCGACTGACGCAAGCCGCCATCAACAACGGCACCAGTCTCATCATCTTTCCCGAAGCCAAGCGCACCCGCGACGGCCACGTCAACGAATTCCAAGACGGCGGCTTTCGCCTGGCCCAACAACTCGGCATTCCCATCGTCCCCGTCAGCCTGGTCGGCTCCTTCCAGCATCACCGCACCGGCCACTGGATGCTTTGGCCCGCCACAATAACCGTCTATCTCCACGACACCATCGAAACCAAAGGCCTAACCAAGGACGCAGTCCCCGCCCTACGCGACCGCGTGCGCAAAACAATCTCCGACCCAGTCGAAGCGTCAACCAGCAATCGCAGCGAGAATGTAGTGGCCAGTCTTTAGACTGGCCAACGGCAGGTCAGGACTGACCGCGGTTATCTACGGGCGCCATCCTTGCGATAACAATTCCTCTATGCGTGATGAGAAAGCTGTGCCCTCTTCGAATGGCGCGCAGGTATTTTCCTAGTCGGGCTCTTAGCTCGGTGCAGCTAACGGTCTTGACGGAGGGACTCACAGTGTTTCGATTATAGGCTAAGGCGAATGCCTGGTAACACACGCCCCGCACGAGTTTCCTGCCACGTATACACAATGCGATGAATCACGGTAATCGTCGACACCACTGCGATCACCCACAACACCGGCCCCATGCGATTAAACAATCCCCCGATAATCAGCAGCACCAACCGCTCCGGCCGCTCCATGAATCCCACTTTGCAAAGCGGAATCAGCGACTCCGCCCGCGCCCGCGCGTAACTCACCATCACCGACCCCGCCGTGGCCACAGCCGCCAGCACAACGTACGGCGTCCGCCCACTCACGGAGTAGTACACCAGCAATCCCATGTACAGCGCCATATCCGCATAGCGATCCAGCGTCGAATCATAAAACGCGCCAAACGCCGTCACGCGATTCTGCCGCCGCGCCACCTGCCCATCCAGCATGTCCAGGAATCCCGCGAAAAGGATAATCAGCGCCCCAGTGCGAAATCGGCCGATCGCGAACATTGCCGCTGCCGCGAAATTTACCACCAACCCCAAAAATGTCAGAAAGTTAGGGTTAACGCCGGTGGCAGCCAGCGCACCAACGATTCTGTCCAGCAGCCATTTACTTCCGGTGCCAATTGCTCCAGTAAGCGTAGCCATGCGCGCGCGTCATTCACCAGGAATGCGAGTTTTAACCGACTTAGCCTGTTGAGCTTCCGCGAAATCGTACACCAGCGTCGCGTGTCCCGCAAATTTCCGGTTCGGCGATACTTGGCAGCAAAAATTCAAATCCGCTAATCTGCCGTTTCTCCTTGACGCCACGCCGCGGCCATCCTAAATTTCTAGCTGCTCACTCTACCTTCACTTATGAACGAAAATCTTAGCCGTCGCAATTTTCTCTCGCGCGGCAGCGCCGCGGCCAGTGCCGTCTGGCTCTCCGCGCATTGGCCCGCCATTGTTGCCGCCGCCGAGCACGCACACCAAGCCGCAAAATCCGCCGCACCCGCTAAACTCCAATTCTTCTCGTCCGACCAAGCCGCCGAAATCGATGCCATCACCGCGCGCATAATTCCTTCAGACGATACTCCCGGCGCGCATGAAGCCGGCGTAGTCTATTTCATTGATCGCGCCCTCACCACCTTCGCCGTCGATGACCAGAAAACGTATCGCGATGGCCTTCCGGGTTTGCAGGCCCGCGCCCACGAACTTTTCCCTGTCCTCGAAAAATTCTCGCTCGCCACGCCGGAACAGCAGGACAAAATCCTACACTCCTTCGATAGTCACGCCGCAGGAGGACGTGGAATGTATCGCGCCGGAAATGTCTCGTCCTTCTTCGAAACCGTACGCGTTCACACCATTGTCGGTTTCCTCGTCGACCCTGACGCCGGCCGCGGCGGCAATCGCGATGGCGTCGGCTGGAAGCTCATCGGCCGCGACCGCGACCACATGTTCCAGCCGCCCTTCGGCTACTACGACAAGGACTACGCCGGCTGGCAGCCCAATCCTCCCGATCCGGAAAAGACCAAAGCATGAGACCCGATACGCCGAAATATAAAACGTCCGACGAAGTCGATTTCGTAATTGTCGGCTCCGGCGCAGCCGGCGGCATCATGGCCAAGGAGCTTTCCACCAACGGCTTTCGTGTAGTTGTGCTCGAGCAAGGTCCCTATCTCACCGAAGCCGATTTCGTTCACGACGAAATAAAGATCATCAACGAAGATCTCCTCACCAATAAGCCCAAGCTTCAGCCCACCTCTTTCCGCAAAACGCCCAACGAAAAAGCCAAGCCGCAGCGCGCCCTCGTCTACGGCCGTTGCGTGGGCGGCACCAGCGTGCATTTTACCGCGAATTTCTGGCGCTTCCACGAAATCGATTTTGTCGAGCGCAGCAAAGTCGGTCCCGTCCCCGGCGCTGACCTGCGCGATTGGCCCATCACCTACGCTGATCTCGAGCCCTACTACACCAAAGTGGAATGGGAAATCGGCGTCTCCGGTCTGGCTGGCGCCAGCCCCTTCGATCCGCCGCGCTCCAAGCCCTATCCCATGCCGCCGCTGCCCGTAAAAGGTTCCGGCGTAATCTTCGAGCGCGCCGCCCGCAAGCTCGGCTGGCATCCGTTCCCCGCGCCAATGGCCATCCTGTCGCAGCCGCGCGCCGGACGCAGCGCCTGCGTCAACTGCGGCTTCTGCCTCGCCTTCGGTTGCGAAGTCGGCGCCAAGTCCAGCTCTCTGGCCGCGGCCATTCCCGTCGCGGAGAAAACTCGCCGCTGCGAAATTCGCCCCAATTCCTACGTCCATCGCATTGAGACCGACAGCAACGGCCGCGCTATCGGTGCCGTCTACTTCGACGAAAAGCGCAACACGCATCTCCAAAAAGCAAAAGCCGTCATCGTCTGCGCCAACGGAGCCGAAACTCCGCGCCTGCTCTTACTCTCTACCAACAAACAATTCCCCAATGGCCTCGCCAACTCCAGCGGCATTGTCGGGAAATACCTCATGCTCAACAGCGGCGGCGTCGCCACCGGTGTATTTGAAGACCAGCTAAACGACTACAAAGGCTTTGCCGTCAGCCGCGTTCTGCACGATTTTTACGAGTTGGATAAGGAGAAGGTCGGCTTCTACGGTGGCGGCGGCATGGACGCCCGCTTCGATATGACTCCTGTCTCATTCGCGTTGGGTAGCCTGCCGCCCGGCACGCCTTCATGGGGCAAAGGCTTCAAAGATACTCTGGCCAACAATTTCACCCGCACCATGGAGCTATTCGGCCACGGCACGTCGTTGCCTGTCGAGACCAACAGTTTCTCGCTCGACCCCGACCTGAAAGATGCCTGGGGCCTCCCCGCTCTTTGCCTTACCTACAAAGACCATCCCGACGACGTCAAGCTCTCCAATTGGCTCAGCCAGCGTGCTCTCGAGCTACTCGATGCCGCCGGCGCCAAGCAAAAATGGGCGCCCACCATCGGCGAGCAGCAATTCGCCGTGCATCTCCTCGGCACCTGCCGCATGGGCACTGACCCCAAAACCTCCGTGATCAATTCCGATCACCGCACCCACGACATAAAAAATCTCTTCCTCTGCGACGGCAGCAGCCTGGTAACCTCCGGCCGCGGCCAGCCCACCATGACCATAGAAGCCCTATCCTTCCGTGCCGCCGACCGCATCACAGCCCTGGCCAAGCGCGGCGAAATAACGTAGCGGCGGCCTTCAGGCTGGCGTTGTCCATCATCGCCGATTAGACCAGACCTCTCTCGAAAACACGCCTCGTCACGGCAGTGTGTAGCGAATTCCCGCATAAACAATGCTCGTATGCGCGTTTTTCGGTGTTGGCGGTGTGGTCTGCGTCGACCACGGGCTTCGCACCAGGTACGAGTATTGCGTGATCACCTGGAATTTTCCGTAGCTCTCGTTTGACCACAGTGTGGGAATTACGTCGAACGTGGCTTCCTGCACCGCGCGGTTTGTAGTGTTGGCGGAGCCCGGAAAACCAAATCCCACGCAACTGAATCCCGCCAGTCCGTTGCAAGTACTCCCCGCAGTCGGCAGGGCGCCGAAATCGCGCTGGAAGTAGGCTCCGCCGTAGTACGCGTCGAACATATATTTCCGGGTTGCCTGCCATTCCAGGCCGCCTATGCCACCACCCGAGTGCACTGCCGAAAGGCTTCCATTCGGCTTCACGATCGCGTCTGGTCCTAACCCGCCAAGGTACCTCCCGCCTCCATCGCTATAAAACGAGTTCGCAATCAGCGTAAGGTTTTTGATCACCTGAAAATTGAGGTTGATCGACCCCGCGCCGCCTGTGATTGTGTTGGTGCGGTTCGGTGTAACGAGCGTGTTGAACACTCGGAAGCTTCGTATCAGGCCGGCCACTTCCACATGAAATGGGCGTCTCATCAGTTCCGAGTCGTACGCGGCTTTCACGATCACGTCGGGGTGAAGATTCGGAACAGCCGGGCTGGTCGTGGCGCTCGGCGCGTTTGTCGCGCTGCTGCCGTTATCGAACTGGGTCATGAACGTGGCGGAAGGAAACACCACCGATGCTGGCGCAAATTGCTGCGGATTCTCCACCGATACGCCGACGGCCAATTTATGACTCGGATGATAGGTCACGCGGAATTGCGCTTGGCGCGCCCATATGAGGCCCACCTGGAAGTTCGGGTCCTCATTGTAGGTATAAAACACATCGCCGGTGTACGGCGAGAGGCCCACGCGATTCGGCGTCATCAGCGACCATTCTTGCCCGCCCAGCACCTCCCATTTGTCGTGCTTTACGTTTGCCCAATAGACGCGCAAGCGCAGCGAGTTGCTGTTCGAAGTAATATTAGCGTTCGGGGGTTGGAATCCGAGAAAGTCAGTTTCAACGTAGCCCGTCAGTGACGTTGCATCTGTTACCGGAGCGTCCACTTTCAGGCTCAGCCGTGAGTATTGCGCCGAGAAGTGGAATTCGCTCAACCGCCCCGCCGTCGTATTGTTAAACGGGACAGCTCCGAAGGAAGTCGCGATTCCGCTTCCCAGGTTCGTGGTGCGGGTAAACGAAGTCGCGTCCAAAAACCCGCCCGGCGTAAACTTTGCCCTTCCGATTTCAAAATATAGAGGCGACGGTTTCTTTTCCCGCTCCTTGTCGTCCCTTTGCGCTGCCGCAGGTTGAGGCACTCCAGGCTGAGCTACCGCGAGCCCTTCACCGGAAGCGGTGGCGGACTCCGTTGGCGTCGCAGGCTGCGCCGCGTCTGTCGCGGAGGCCTCTGCACTTGTCGACTCCGGCTTGCTGGCTGTTACTTCACCTTCCACGGCCGCCAGTCTCTGCTGCAGTCCGCGAAGCCGTTCGGCCTGTTCCTGCACAAGCTGCCTTAGGTCTTTCAATTCCGACGCAAGCGCCGGGTCTGCGACCGCCGGTTTCCCAGGATTGGTTCCTGGCTTCGCCGTTTCACCCGGCTTCTTGTCACCTGAGGAACTGCTCTTCTCGCTGGACCGCGCGTTTTTGTCATCATCTCCGGCGGCAGCCCAGACAGAACTCCCGGTAAAAAGGCTAACTGCTATTACACAAAATATGATTCCTCGCATTGAACCCCTCCAAGGACCGGGAGGGTTCTGTCGGGCATGCCATGTTCCAAGCGTTCGTCCTGAGCCTTGGAACAACTCACATTGAACATAACTGGTTTAGCGCAGACGACTCCACTCGGAATCAACACACGGCCCCGCCGATGGTGTGGGTTTGCGTCAACTCTTTGACACGCATCCAAATTGCTGACACCGGCGCCCATGCTGTTTCAGGGCTTTTTCTCCTGCCTTATTTAGGTAACGGCGCAATCGTCACCGTTCGACCCGTCTGCGCCGACCGCAGCCCTGCATCCAGGATCTGCATCACCACCATATTCGTATCCAGCGACGAGAGATCACCGTCGGGATCAACATGGCCACGCAACACCGCAGCCAGATAACTCAACGAACTACTCTCCGCCTTAGCTAAAGGAACAGCCGCCGTCTGCGACTCCGCGTCCTGCCCGCGGTAACGCACGCGCAGCCGATCCGATCCAACCGTGATCGCGTAACCACCGGTCCCGTAAACCTCCATATCCTTGCGCGAAAACGACCAATTCCACGAAGGCATCAGCACCGCTTGCGCTTTCGCATAGCGCAGAATCAACGTCGCGTCGTCATCCACCTTCGGATAAATTTCAGGTTTGTCCGTTTGCGTCACGGCCGTTACGCTGATCGGTGCCACCCCATGCATCAACACCGTCATCAGATCCGCTCCGTAGCAGCCAAAATCAAATAGCGCCCCCGCTCCATTTTTTGCGGGATCGGTAAGCCACGACAGAAATTCTGGCTCGACTCCGATTTCCTTGGGCCCCTCGTGCCCGTCGTGAACCACCACTTTGCGTATCTCACCCAACTTCCCCTGTCCCGCTTCCACAAACACTTCCCGATTGCTCGCATACCAGGTCGTTTCATAGTTGACCAGCACCTTCACATGCCGTTCGCGCGCAATCGCGCGAATCGCCATAGCATCTTCAAGCGTGCTGGAAAGCGGCTTCTCCACCATGGAGCTGACTCCATGCCGCGCCGCCATCTCAATCACTTTTCGATGGTCCGCAATCGCGGTGTACACCAGCACCGCATCCGGATGTTGCTCAACCAGCATCCGCTCCAAGTCCGTATAGAAGAGCTTGGAATCCAGCCCAAACTTCGCCGCATACTCCTTAGCCAAATCCTCCCGCGGCTCAACAATCGCCACCAACGTCGCGCTATCATTCCCAGGCAGCGCCCGCAAAAATCCCTTGGCGTGCCCATGCACAAGCCCCACAAGAGCAACCCGAATCGGCGCCTCCGCACCCCGAGCACCAGCGGAGAACAAAAGCAGAACAAAACCGCAGGTCGCTCCCAAACCAAAGCAAAATCCCCGAAACGTCTGAGCCATAAGATTTATCCCCGCCGAATAATACTCTCATCCAGACCAGACGCAAATCACAGCCCCAGCTTCACGGTCGGAGCCACACTGTGTAGAGGCCGTCCTTCAGGGCGGCCAGTCGATCGAGGTCGTATCGCTCGAAAGTTGTTATTCCCCGCTCGCTCAATACTGCCCGTATTTGCCCCTCACCGAATTCAACAGCTTCTGTGAATCGTAGCCGACACCATCTTTGAACACGATTTCGACATTCTCAATTTCGGAAATTTGTTTCGAGGGATCGCCCTTGACCACAACCAGGTCTGCATTTTTTCCCTGGGCGACAGAACCGATCTCTTTCTCCCTACCCAGGTAAGTGGCGCCATTCAGGGTGGCGATTCGGATGGCTTCGGCTGGAGAAAATCCAGCTTCAGTCAGCAGTTCGATGCCGCGTTGATCACCGAATCCGGGAAGGACATCGCCCGCCCCCGTGGGATCGGGGCCGGAGAGAAGCAATCCGCCGCTTGCGACGAAAGCATGCTCCAGCGCTAAGTCGTGCTTCCAGAGCAGCGCCGCATCGAACTTCGGAGCACGCGCCGACGCGGGTCGCTGCCGAAGCAAGAAGAAATCCTCGCGTGCTTGAGGAGTCATCGCGTCTAGAACCTGCTGCCGCACCGGCGGCCGTCCGCCGCCCGCGTCACCTTCAAACACCGGCAGCGTCGATGTGATGGCTACGTGATGGCTGACGAGTGTGGCAATCAAGTCCTTCGCCTCGGGACCATCAGGTTCCATGCGCGCGAGAGTTTCCTGGCCTGCGCTCTGGCTGCAAACGTCCGGCTTTTTATCTGAATCCAGCTGAGTATTTACAAAGAATCCGTGTTCGAGGTCATCGATGCCAAGTTCAGCCGCTTCTTTGTAAGTGACCGAGCAAAGATGGCCGGTTACTTTCAGCCCGCGTTTGTGGGCGGCATCAATCGCTGCCTTCAATTCCGCGCGAGTGATGTTCATGTACGCCTTGAATGACGTCACGCCACGCTCGGCCCAATACTCTACAGTCTGGCGCGCATCTTCCGGAGTGGCGAAATGCGGCATCTGGATAAAATAACTCTGGCTGCCCTCCAGGTAAGGTCCAGTAACATCAATATGCGGTCTCGGCAATTTGCCCGCATCGATATCGCGCTTCAGGTTCAGATCCGCGTAGGTTTCCACGCTGCCGGTCGTACGCATCGTCGTAACGCCCGCCGCAAGATAAAGTCGCGGCGCTGAGAACGTCATCTGCGGAACCAGCACAGGATTGTCAAAATGCCGTTGGCTGTCGAGATTCGGCCGCGCGATATAAAAGAGGTGATTGTGCATCCCCACCAAGCCGGGAATTACCGTATAACCGTGAAGATCCAACACCGTTGCCCCCGCGGTCGCCGTTAGATCCGAGCCCTTCTGGATGCCCGCGATCTTTCCTCCCTCAATGACGACATTCCGGTCTTCAACAGCAGGCGCTCCCGTTCCGTCAATAATCCGCACGTGAGTAAGAACAATCTTGGCACCACGTACACACACGAACTCCTGCACCGCTTTCGACATCTCCGGCGATTGCGCCTGCATGGCCATGGAGAGAAGCAGCAGCACAAGTAAACCGCACAGCCGGCCAGATCGCATTAAGTTCCTCTGCACAAGCCGGAGACATTATACGGAACCCGACCTAACCCCTGGCCGGAAATGTCCTATCAACGGATCATAGCGAGGTGCGCAACCGGCAGGACATCTTCACGTCATTGACTGCATGGCCCAGCAAATCGAGCGCGCACGTCAATAGGTATTGATCTTTAAGAAGAGGATGAGGGAGGCTTGGCGATTAAAATCCGATTAGAGATATCGTAATATTAATAACGTGCCTGCTCGGGCATCTCGGAGACTGATATGAAAATTGTGCATTGTCTTGCAACCCTCACTTCAGCGGCAGTGTTTGCACTATCACTCCCGGTTGCAGTCCGGGCGCAACAACCTACCTATATCACCCCCATTGAAATGAAAGGCCAGTGGCTTAGGGGTTCTGTCGCCGTTAACCGACACGAGAACGACGGAATGATCGGAATAAACGGCAAAGGCGGTGAAACCGGATACAAGGTCGAAACGGTCAGGCCAGATGGGCCTGCCGCCGGTGCAGGCATTTTACCTGGAGACATGATCGTGGCCATGGACGGAACGTCCATAAAGGGCCTAGATACCCAGGAAGCTTTGAGACCGATTGCGCGGAAGAAGGACGGAGAAATCATAAATCTCACGATCGATCGGAATGGCCAATCAAAGACAGTCAGTGTGACGACTTGGACCCGGAAGCATTTATTAGCAAAGGACACCGACTGGCAGAACGAAGGGAAGCTGCCTCCTGCTGTTGCTCAGATAATCTTGGCTGGTAGCGCTTCGGTAACGGCTACCCTGAGTTAAACGGACCAGCATCCCAATGACGTATTTCTCTACCTATATATTTACAGCAGGGATGCGCCCTCGTTTTTCGTCGACGATCTGACGTTCTTTGTTCTCGACGGAACGAATCAGCAACTCCGACACGTTTCCCTCGAGGAGATCCGGTACGGAATCCAACTCGAAGTGGCACACAACTGGAAAGGTGGAAACTATCCACCTCCGCCACCGCCGTCTCCGCAACGCCAATACACTATCTCTGGCGTAGACAATGGCAACTACACGATCACGAACCTCGGCGGGGGAATGGCATCGGTCTCCGGTACGTCAAACAGCACCTACACGGTGACACAGCAACCAGACTATGGCCAACTTGGCTACTCGCTTGGCTTGGCGATTCGGCAATATCGAGACGCCAAATCCAACCAGAAACTGGCTGAACAGGCAAAACAAGCCATTGCTTCTTGGGAACAGCCCTATTTCAAAACGCAAGCCGCCATTGTGGCTGGAGAAAACCGCGGCGGTGGAATCATGTATTGGACGGGTTCTACTCGTAGACCTCAGCCGCCGTACCGCGTCAATTTATTCTTCAATAATCCGCAGACGCAGAAAGAGGAACACGTTACTTTCGCCTTCGGCTCTGGCGCAGAAAAGATCGAGCAAGAGATAGCGAACCAAGAAGGGATACCTCAACTCGGCCAAAAATCGCCGGCTCCCTGACAAACCGCGACGTCGTAGATATGGTCAAGGCGGGGCTGGTGGCCGAAATTGTCGTTGCGAAGATCAAAACAGCCTCTTGCTCTTTCGAGACCAGCCCCACTGCACTAAAAGAACTAAAGGAAGCAGGCGTCCCGGACAAGGTGATCCTCGCTATGATAGAAGCGCCGAGGTAGCGAGTACACTGAAAGAAGGCCGAGCTTCTATCGCTCACGCCGTCAGCTCGACTGGCCCAAAACCGTTAGACCTCGCTAATCCCCGTTCAACCCCAAAATTCGACCGTTCAATGTATATTCCTTGCTAACTTCACTCCTCAGATGCTACCGTTCCCCATGGTCGGACGAGTGCCTTGCAATTGTCCACGCCCAAGCTCTGTAAACCCTTTAGAATCCGCTTTTACGCAAAGCGCGCCCGTAAGTCCTTTAGATTCCGCTTTTACGAAGAACACCGGGGTGTGGGGTACTGCCGTCCTCCTCGCCACTCATCGCGGGCCACTCGCCACTTCTGCGTGCCCCTTAGTTTTCAAGACCTTACGAACCCCTCTTTTCGCCTTCCCACTCATATCGATTTATATTTCCATGATTTTCATGCACTTACAAATCCATTTTCCAGCAAGGGCTTTATTTTCACATCCATACAAAACCCCCAGGCTGTCGCCCACCAACACTTTTCGAATTTTCAGGTGTTCGGGCACTCAAACGTATCAAGCCTTGTGTTTTCACACTGTTGCACACTCTGTGTCGTCGTCAAAAAAGTCATCTGCATTGGAATCAGCAACTTCTGGACTCTTTTTGCAAAACATCCGGGGTGGGGTCTACGGCACAGGAGCAAATCGGCGTGCGGCAAGCGAAATGGGCAAGCCTACACAGAAGATGTGGATGACTACCCCGATGAGCATCATTTTGAGCGAGAAAGGGAACTTGGCGGCGGCGGAGAGCGGCACAACGATGCGGTTCATGAAGAAGTACACAGCAATGCTATACAGCGCGCCGGAGAGGAAAGCGTGTCGCACCAGGAAGGGCATGATACGGCTCGCAGCAACGTAAACGGCGGCGGCCGAAAACGCGATCACGAAGTGACACGCGAGACCGAGCAAGGCAGTGGCGACCCCGCCACTGTAGGTCCGCGGTCCAAGCACTCCGCCGGCAATGCCTTGCAGCAACCGAAGCGGTTTAGCTCCGAGGTAACCATAAACCAGGAGCGCAGCAGTAATGTCCAGAACGCCACAAGCCAACCCGCCCCACACGACGGCGAGCAGCGCATTCGTTTTCTGCAAAAGGGAGCATTGCGCCAGCAGGGTTCATGGATTTGCGCGCACAAGTTTACACAAAAACTTGTCAGCGAGGCGGCAAGAAAACAATCATGCTTGGCCGACCTGCAGATCCGACGTAGTGTTAAGACCAATGGGAATACCAATATGAAGTGGGTTGCGGCCATCGCTCAATGCTTGCTGATTTGCGCTTTCTGCACGCACGCGGTGCCCCAGCAATCGAAAGACGCGCCAGCGCAGAACAGCAACGCCAAGATCGAAGTGACTGTGAATGCCGTGCTGCTGCCAGTGGTGGTGCGCGACGCGCAAGGCCACGCGGTCGGCAACTTGAAGAAAGAAGACTTCCAGGTCTTCGACAAAAACAAACCACAACTCATTTCCGGCTTCAGTATTCAAAAGCGCGCTGCCGTCGAGCACAATATTGCGTCAAACGTGGCGCCGAGCAATTCGCCAATGAATCCGAAAATCAATGCGAGTGTCACCCCAAAACTGGCGACAAAACCAGAACGCTACGTTGTCTTCTTGTTCGACGACATGCACCTCAGCCCTGGCGATTTGATGCGAGTTCAAAAAGTAGCGACCAAGATGCTCGCCACCTCGCTGGCTGATTTGGATATGGCCGTGGTGCTCTCAATTTCCGGGGTCAACAGCGGCATGACACGCGATCGCGCCAAATTGCAAGACGCGATCGCGAAAATAAAGGTGCAAAATCTCTACCGGCATAACGGACGCGAATGCCCCGATGTCGATTATTACCACGCAGATCTAATCCAAAATAAACACAATGATCAGGCATTCCAAGCCGCCGTGGCCGACGCCCTAAATTGCGGAAACCTGGATACGCGCTCTTTGGCTGAGCACATGGCAAGATCAGCCGCCACTCGTGCTCTGGCCATTGGCGATCAGGATATTCGCGTAACTCTCGGTTTTGTTCGAGACGTTGTCCGCAGAATGGCCACTCTGTCTGGGCAGCGCACGCTCATCCTGCTGTCCCCTGGCTTTCTGACCGTTGTGCCAGAAGCGATGACCGACAAATCGCGGATTCTCGACCTTGCAGCACAGTCCAATGTAACCATCAGCGCCCTCGATGCCCGCGGGTTGTACACCACAGAACTGGATGCCAGCGAACAAGGCGCACATACAACCAAAGCGCTTATGACGGGGGATGAGTCGCAACGTCACAGCGACTCCATGCCGCTCAATGAGGATGTCATGGCGGAACTCGCGGATGGCACCGGCGGAACCTTCTTTCACAACAGCAACGATCTGGAAGGTGGACTCCAAAAGCTGGCGGCAGCGCCCGAGTACGTTTACCTGCTAGAGATTTCGCTCGAAAACGTGAAACCCGATGGCGCGTATCATCGCCTGAAAGTCAACGTAGATCAGGAAGGCTTGAAGTTGCAGGCGCGCCGCGGCTACTTTGCTCCGGCGCCCGAAAAGGCCAAGAAATGATGTCAAAGGATTGACACAACGGCGCTCGAAAAAGGCGGTTTGTAACCAGCAGAATGTTTGTGAGCCATGGCGACGTTGTGCTAGGCTTTGCGCTGCAAGAAGCAGCACGCGCCGCGCAAGTCCTAGCGTTGCTCACGTCCTTTCGCTACTGTCTCCGCCTCAAGTGCCCTACTTAGGGAGAGGCGTATCTCTCGAAGGGATTTTGCACAGGGCGAGCACGAGAGGAAAGCGCTGCGGCACAAAAGGACGACCAACCCCATGACCGGCCAAGCTACTTCCAAAACCACCACGGAAACGCGGGAGATTAAACTCGCGCATTCGCCTGACTCCGATGATGCGTTCATGTTCTACGCGCTTGCAACGCACAAACTGAACACGCCGGGCTACAAGTACACGCATGTGCTCGACGATATTCAGACGCTGAACGAAGCGGCTCTGACGGAAAAATACGATGTGACCGCGCTGAGCTTCGCGGCATACCCAGGGCTGCGCGACAAATACGTGTTGTTGGATTGCGGTGCAAGCTTTGGCGAGAACTACGGGCCCATCGTAGTCGCGCACAATTCGATGAAGGCAAATGAGATCGTCGGGAAGCGCGTCGCGGTTCCGGGATTGAAAACGACGGCGTACCTGACGCTGAAATTGTATGAGCCGAACTTCGAGGCGGTAGTAACGCCGTTCGACAAAATTTTGGATGCGGTGAAGAACCAAGTGGTAGACGCGGGTTTGCTGATCCATGAAGGACAGCTTTTGTTTCCGCAATTGGGGCTGCACCGGGTGCTGGACCTCGGCGTGTGGTGGCACGAGGAGACGGGCATGCCGCTGCCGCTCGGCGGCAATGCAGTGCGGCGAGCGCTGGGGCCGGAAGTGGGCCGAGAGATTGCGCGGACGATTCGCAACAGCGTGGAGTACGGCCTCGAGCATCGCGAGGAAGCGCTGAATTACGCCATGCAATTCGCGCGCGATATGGAGACAGAACTCGCAGACCAATTCATCGGCATGTACGTGAATAAATGGACGCTAGGTTACGGCGACCGCGGCAAGCGCGCCGTAACGGAGCTAATCAACCGCGGAACGGCGGCGGGCCTGCTGCCGGGTCCCGCAACCGTTGAATTTTTAGGCGAAGACTAGCTGAGCGAAGACTAGCGAATTACTTTTTCTCGGTGAGAACGGCTTCCGGCAAGCGCGCTTCGCGGAGAAAGCGGGCGGCTTCTTCCGGCGGCGTAGGATTGATGTAAAAGCCGGTCCCCCACTCAAACCCGGCAACTTTGGTCAGCTTCGGAATCACTTCAATGTGCCAATGGTAATGGTCATTGATTTCCTCGCCGACCGGCGAAGTGTGAATCATAAAATTATAAGCCGGCCGATCGAGAACAACATCGAGACGCATGAGCGTGTCTTTCAGCATGCGCGCCAAGCTTGAATATATCGAGCTCTGATTATTTTCGTACGAAGATCCATGGACTTTTGGTAGCAGCCACATTTCGAATGGAAAACGCGAAGCGTACGGCGCAATCGAAATGAAATGCTCGTTCTCGCCGATTACGCGCTCGCCGGTGTCGCGCTCCTGGCGAATGATGTCGCAGAAAATGCAGCGCTCTTTCTCATCGTAATAATGCCAGCAGTTGTCGACTTCTTCGCGGACGCGGCGCGGAACAATGGGAAGAGCGATCAATTGCGAATGAGGATGCTCGATGGAAGCGCCGGCGGCTTCTCCATGATTTTTGAAGATCAGGACGTAACGGAAACGCTTGTCGTTTTTTAAATCGAGCATGCGGTCGCGGTAAGCCCACAAAACATCTTCGACGGCGCGCGGCGCGAGAGTCGCGAGTGTGGCCATGTGGTCTGGCGATTCTACGATCACTTCGTGAGCGCCGACGCCATTCATTTTGTCGAAGAGTCCTTCGCCTTCGCGGTCCAGATCACCTTCAATACCAAGCGCGGGAAAACGATTCGGCACGACTCGAATATTCCACCCTGGGCTGTTGGCGCCGCCGCCATTTCGTCCGTACACGAGAATTTCAGGCGGCGTCTTGCCTTCCGCGCCGGGGCAGAAGGGGCAATTCTTTGGACCAGTTACGAGAACGCTTTCGCGAAGAAAATCGGTGGGGCGCTTTCCACGATCCGTGGAGATGATGACCCAGCGGCCCGTGATGGGATCTTTACGCAACTCCGGCAAATCAAACCTCCTCAACCGTGCAAAGGTGAATCATACGGGAGCGTTCTAATGACTGCTCAATTTAGCATTGTACCGTGTCTTTGCTGTGTGGCGCACGCTTCGGCGTTTGACGGACAGCCATCGCGGCTCGCGCCGCTGGGATGCGCTAAAGCGCACCCTACAACTGGGCGCTGAAGGCGTCTTTGTGTAGGCGGACTTCGGGGGCGTGGCCGGGTTGGTTGTCGATTGCGAGGACGTCGAAGCGGCAGGCGTCGGTGTTGATGTGACGTTCGGCAATAAAACGCTGCGCGGTGCGGATTACGAGGCGTTGTTTGTCGGTGGTGATGCTTAGTTCGGGTAACGCGGTGAGTTCTTCGCGGAGCGTGCGGGTGCGGACTTCGACGAAGGCTAGCGTTTCGCCGTCGTAGCCTACTAGGTCGAGTTCACCTTTTATGCCGCGCGGGGTGTAATTGCGCGCGACGAAAACGTAGCCGTGGCGGCGGAGGTACCAGTAGGCGTAGGTTTCGCCGCGAATGCCGGTGCGGCGGGCGGCGTGTTTGCGTTGCGTTTGGTCGTGATCTTCGCGCAGGCCTTTGCTGGCGGCCCAGTGGACGAGTTGGAAGATCGCGCGGGAGATCAGGGGCATGGGCGATGAGTATAGGACAGTAACGTCACGATAAGAAGAACAAAGAGTGAAAGAGTGAAAGAGAGTGAAAGACCGACGCGGCGAGAGACGTCAGGGCGGGATGTAGCCAAGACGCGGTGCAAAGGCCGCAGGGCTACGCGGACTCCGCCCTGCGCTACAGGTCGCTGGTGCAGGATCGATTACCGAGATGCGGCGCAGCGGTTCCCTCGCGCTTGCTCGGGATAAAGCTGCGCCCCTACGGGTTGTTAGGCCTTCTTTTCTGCTTCGCGGATGCAGGTTTCTAGGGTTTGTAGGGCGAAATCGGCCTGCTCTTCGTCGATCAGGAGCGGCGGAGAGAGGCGGACGGTGTTGGCGCCGGCGCCGAGGACTAGCAGTCCCTTGTGGAAGGCTAGATCAACTATGGCGTTGCGCAAGTCGGGGGCTTCTTCTTTGGTGCGCTGATCGCGGACGATTTCTATGCCGATCATTAGGCCGCGGCCGCGCACGTCGCCTACGATTTTGTACTTTTTGGTCCAGTCGGCCATTTTGGAGAAGAGATAGTCGCCCATGCGGCGCGCGTTCTCTTTGTATTGGGTTTCGATCAGGTCCATGGTCGCTAGCGCGGCGGCTACGCAGACGGGATTTCCGCCGAATGTCGTGCCGTGCGAGCCGGGCTTCCAGGTGTTCATGATGCTGGCGCGCGCTACAAAAGCGCCTAGTGGCATGCCGCTGGCAATGCCTTTCGCGCTGCAGAGAATGTCTGGCTCGACGCCGGCGTATTCGGAGGCCCACCATTTGCCGGTGCGGCCCATGCCGGACTGTATTTCATCGAGGATGTAAAGGATGCCGTGTTGGCGGCAGATGCGCTGCAATTCCTGCAAGAAGAATTTCGGCGCGGCGACGTAGCCGCCTTCGCCCTGGATGGGTTCGATTACGATGGCGGCGATTTCCTCCGGATCGAAGAGGCGCTTGAAGATTTGGCGCTCAAGCGTTTCGAGGATTTCGGCGCCGCAGGTTTCGGCGGTGTGGTCGTGGGCGCAACGGTACGCGTTTGGATACGGAATATGCTCGACACCGGCGAGGAGAGCGCCGAAGCCTTTGCGCTGGGTAGATTTCGAAGCGGTCAGGGAGAGAGCACCCATAGTGCGGCCGTGGAAGCAGCCGTAGAAAGCGATGAACTTGTCGCGCTTGGTGGCGTAACGCGCGAGCTTCATGGCGCCTTCGATCGCTTCGGTGCCGGAGTTGGTGAAGAACGCTTTTTTCGGGTCGGCGCCGGGGACAGTGTTCACGAGCTTCTCGGCAAGCTGCGGCAGGCTTTCATAATAGAAATCTGTGCCGGACATGTGGATTAGCTCGGCGGCTTGCTTTTGGATTGCTTCGACTACTTTGGGATGGCAATGGCCGGTGGAGCAGACGGCGATGCCGGCGGCGAAATCCAGAAAGGTGTTGCCGTCAACATCTTCCACGATCGCGCCGTGGCCGCGCTTGGCGACGAGCGGATAGTCGCGCGTGAACGAGGGCGACATGAACTTCGCGTCTTGCTCAACAACGTATTTGGCCTTGGGGCCCGGGAGCTGCGTTAGCAGGCGTGGCAGCTTTGTTTCACGTGATTTCGTTTCGGTTGTGGCGATCATTTCTTCCTCCTTCAAGGATGGTTAGCGGTGGTTGTGGATGATCGGAACGCCAATCTTTCGATTGGCGGCTGCCGAAACGCCATTCAGGAGAATGGCGTTCCCGGGATTGGCCGCGCTACGCGCTTACACGTGTTGCGTTGACGCGCGTCCCTGCAATTGGAGGAAGACTTAATCTACGCCGAAGAGGTTTGGCCGGAGGTCGGCCGGGGAGGAAATTCTGTGTAGCCCGTGGATGTAATTGTGATTCATTTGCGTTTCCAGCGGACGCTTCCGTCGCGATTATCTTCAAGGATTATAGCATGATCGGCTAGTTCCTGACGGATGCGATCGGAGGAAGCGAAATCGCGGCGTTTGCGGGCGGCTTGACGGTCGGCGACTAGTTTATCGATGTCCGCGTCGGTGAGGGCGCTCTCTTTGCCATAGCCTAGTTCGCTGAGCTTTGCGGCGTCGTTGTCTTCGAGAACGGCGAAGACACGGTCGAAGGTGGCCAGGAATTTCTGCGCGGCTGCTGCATCGTCTTGCCGGAATTCGCCTTTGTCGATCGCGACGTTGGCTTCGCGGACGAGATCGTAGGCGGCGGCGAGGGCTTGCGCGGTGTTGAGGTCGTCGGAAAGGCCGGCGTCGAAATCGGCGGCTGCCTTGGCTATGCGCTCGGCCATGCCGGGGTACTGGCCGGGCTCGAATTTTCCTTGTTTCAGACGATCCGCGAAGTTGCGTAGACGGTCGACGGCGCTGGCGGCTTGCTGGAGGCCGTCAAAGGTGAAATTTAGCTGGCGGCGGTAGGGAACGCTGGCGAGCGCGAAGCGCAGGGCAGATGGCTTGTAGCCTTTGGCAAAGAGATCGCGCAGGGTGAAAAAATTGCCGAGGGATTTTGACATTTTCTCGCCCTCGACCAGGAGATGCTCGGCGTGAAGCCAGTAGCGGACGAAGTGTTTGCCGGTGGCCGCTTCGCTTTGCGCGATTTCGTTTTCGTGGTGGGGGAAAGCAAGATCGATGCCGCCGGTGTGGATATCGATTGTATCGCCTAGATATTTCATGGCCATGGCGGAGCACTCGATGTGCCAGCCGGGGCGGCCGCGACCGATGGGCGTGTCCCAGAAATGCTCGCCGGGTTTGGGAGCTTTCCAGAGAGCGAAATCGCGGGCGCTTTCTTTTTCGTAGCGGTCGTTGTCGACGCGGGCGCCGGCTTGAATGCCGGTGACATCGATTTTGGAGAGCTTGCCGTAGTCTGGAAATTTGGCGATGCGGTAGTAGATGGAGCCTTCGCTGGGGTATGTGTAGGTTTTTTCTTGGAGGCGCTGGATTAGTTGGACCATGGAATCGATATTGTCCGTGGCGCGGACCCAGTGTTCGGGGGACTCGATGCTTAAAGTTTTGCAGTCGTCGAAGAAGGCCTGGGCGAATTTTTCGGTGTAATCGCGGATGCTGAGGTGTTTTGCGGCGGCGTTGGCGATGATGCGGTCGTCTACGTCGGTGAGATTCATTACGTGGGTTAGGCGATAGCCGCGGAGTTTCAGGAAGCGGCGGAGGATGTCCTGGAAAACGAAGGTGCGATAGTTGCCGATGTGGGCGTAGTCGTAGACGGTGGGGCCGCAGGTGTACATGGTGACTTCGCCGGGTTTTTGCGGGACGAAGGGTTCGGTTTGGTTGGAAAGCGTGTTGTGGAGGCGGATTTCGGTCGTTTGCGGCATTTTTCGGTGGAAAAGAAACGATGATTGTATCTGAGGGCCGATGGAAAACAAACAGGGCCGGCGGGGAGTTGTGTATCAGGTTTCCGATGATGCGGCTTTACTAGGCATAATGCTTCGTTAGGGGGCACGTGAGTCTGAACAATTCAAATACGGCCAGCAGGTCGAAGTTCCTGCTAGAACAGAATGGCTTTGCTGTCGTTCCGGGGTGTTTAGACGAAGCCACAGTGGAACGCCTTTGCGAACAATTTGACGATAAACGGCGCCCTCAGAGGAATCTCTTGTCGGTTCCAAGTGTTCGAGGGCTTGCAACGTCGAGGCCGGTGCGTGAAATCATGGAGACTGTCCTTGGGCCAAAATGCTTTGCGGTTAGAGGGATTTTTTTCAATAAGACTCGAAGCTCAAACTGGAAGGTCGTTTGGCACCAAGATTTAACAATCGCTGTCCGTGAACGTGGGGATGTTGATGGATTTGGTCCGTGGACGATGAAGGCTGGAGTTTTGCATGTACAACCTCCGGTGGAGGTCATGAGCGGAATTCTCGCCATCAGGTTGCATCTAGACGAGAGTGCGCTTGATAACGGGCCGTTACGGGTAATTCCCGGGTCTCATCGCGAAGGTCGACTCTCCGCGGAGCAGATCGGTAGTTGGGAGAAGGAGAACCCCGTAACTTGCACCGTTCCAAGAGGCGGAGCATTAGTCATGCGCCCGCTGCTGCTTCACGCATCATCTGCGTGTGCGATCCCGAAGTCCCGTCGAGTAATTCACCTTGAGTTTGCGGCCGGAAACTACCTCAGGGATTGGATTGGCACGACAAAGTCTAACGTCAAAGGGCAAAATTGTAGGCCAATCAGTCTTCGACGAGCGATGCTGCCCCTGCTGGGGAAAAACCGCAGGGCTGCGCGGACTCCGCCCTGCGCTACAGGGTGGCCGCTACGATTGCGTGTAGAGTATTGGCCTGCGACATGGATGGTTTACAAACAGGAGCGCGTTTCTATGGGTGTGAGGCTTTTTCTTTCGGCTGGGATTGTGCTGTTTCTGGGTCATGGGTTCTTTTCGGCTGCGCAAGGGCAGGGGGCTTCGACTGACGACGCGAGCAAGCCTCTGACCGTCGAGGCTTCGCTGAATTTGCGGAATGTCGGGGATTTGCAGTTTTCGCCGGATGGAGGGCGGCTGGCTTTTGTGGTTACGGAGCCGGCGAAGGGGACTGGGCGGTTGACGCATATTTGGATTTATGACGCCGTGAGTGGGGCGGCGCGACAGTTTACGTTTTCGGCAAAGTCGGAATTGGCGCCGCGGTGGTCGCCGGATGGGAATCAGTTGGCTTTTCTTTCGAATCGCGCGGAGGACCAGCAGCAGATTTTCTTGATGCGGGCAGATGGGGGAGAAGCGCGGGCGATTACGAAAGGGAAGCGGAGCGTGAAGGCATTCGAGTGGTCACCGGATGATAAGGAGATTGCGTTCCTGGCGCTGGATGGTAAGACGGAGGATGAGGAGAAGAAGGAAAAAGATAAAGACGACGCGAAGGTGGTGGATAAGGACGACAAGCACGGGCGGCTCTGGATTTTGGATGTGGCTAGCGGTGAGGCGCGGGCTTTGACGAAGGCGAATTGGAATTTTGATGAGCTTGCTTGGCTGCCGGCGGGAGATCGGGTGGTGGTGAAGGGGACGGACCGGCCGGAGTCGGATCAGTACACGGAGCGGATTTTCAGCGTGCAGGTGGCGGACGGAGCGATGAAGGAGCTGGTGAAACCGCTCGGGCCGTTTGGGGAGATGCGCGTTGCGCCGGACGGTAAGACGATTAGTTATGTTGGGTCGCGGGAGGATGGGCCGGAGCCGCACGACTTGATGCTGCTGCCGGTGACGGCGCATGCGGCGCGGAACCTTACGGGGGCGAGTCTGGATCGGCTGGTGCAGGATTATCACTGGCAGAGTGATGGGTCGGTGGTGCTGCTGGCGGCGAATGGATTTTCGAATTTGGTGGTTACTTATTCGGCGGATGGATCGCGACACGACCTTTCGCCTGCGACCGGTCCGGCGGGGAGCATGGCGCTTACGAGCGGCGGGGAGATTGCATTTGTTTCGCAGGGGGCTACGCGGCCGCAGGAGGTTTGGTTGTGGGATCAGAAGAGCGCGCCGTGGCAAGTTACGCACCTGAATGATTCGTGGAAGACGTACACGCTGATTGAGCCGGAGTTCTACAAGTACAAATCGTTTGATGGGGCGGAGATTGAGGCTGCGCTGCTCAAGCCGAGAGTTTCGCCGAGCGCCAATACGGAGATTGGCGTTCCCGGGGGAAAATCGAAGCTGCCGCTGATTGCGTTGATTCATGGCGGGCCTACGGGGCGGTGGGGCGACTCGATTGAGACTTGGGGACAGTTGCTGGCTACGCATGGGTATGCGGTGTTTTATCCGAACATTCGCGGGTCGGTTGGTTATGGGCAGAAATTTGTGGAGGCGAATCGCGGGGATTGGGGCGGAGGCGATTTCAAGGACGTGATGGCGGGCGTGGACGATTTGGTGAAGCGGGGGATCGCCGACCCGGAGAGGCTGGGAATTGGCGGGTGGTCTTACGGCGGGTATATGGCGGAGTGGGCTATTACGCAGACGAACGTGTTTAAGGCGGCGGTTTCTGGGGCGGGGATGGCGAATCTGATTTCGGAGTTTGGGACGGAGGATCATCCGGCGGGGGACGAATGGTTTTACGGCGTGCCGTGGGAGAAGCCGGAGGGATTCTTGAATAGCTCGCCGTTTGTGCATTTGAAGAATGCCAAGACGCCGACGCTGGAGTTGCAGGGGGACGCGGACACGGTTGATCCTTTGGGGCAGAGCCAGGAGCTTTATCGGGGGCTGAAGCGGTATGGGGTGGAGACGGAGTTGGTGGTTTATCCGCGGGAGCCGCATGGGTTTCATGAGGAGAAACATTTGGTGGACCGGCTGGAGCGGATTTTGGCGTGGTATGAGAAGTATCTGAAAAAGTGACTTGCGCGGCGTGTTCCGTAGGCGGAGGGTAGGCTATGTGGGTGCCTACGGGTGAATTCGGTGGCTTGGTAAACTCCTCAAAAGCGGCGGCAAGACCGCCGCACTCCAAAATTGCTTGTGGGCACTTACGGGGTGGGTACTACCTGTTGCGAGGTGCTTTACAGGGGCACGGGATCGTGTTAGTGTTTTTTCCCGTACCGCCATTCACGCGCCAGGCGGCTGGGCTCTGATCGAGAACCTGCCACACGTTTTGACGGGCGACCGCGTCACGGTCGGATTGACGTCGACGTACCCTCTTCCCCAAAGAAAAAAGCTTCGTTTCTCTTGCACGGATCGAGTTGTGGTGTGCGGGGCACAGCAGTGCTGTGCCCCTACGGGGAATGTGAAATGGCACGGTTGCGCGGCGGCGTATGGAGTGCCAGTCTGAGATTGGCTGTGCAATGAGGGACAAAAGGGGAGACCTTGCTTAAGTTACGAAAAGTGGAGATCGTGGGCTTTAAGTCGTTCTGCGAGCGGACGGTGGTGACGTTCAGCGGGACGGGGACTACTTGCATCGTGGGGCCGAATGGATGCGGGAAGTCGAATGTGGTGGATGCGATTTCCTGGGTGCTGGGCGAGCAGAGCCACAAGTCGCTGCGCGCGGAGCGCATGGCGGACTGCATTTTCAATGGGACCACGAAGCGGCCGCCGATGGGATTGGCGGAAGTGACGATTACGATGGAGGACCCGGAGCTGGCGGAGGCGGCTAGGTTTGTTTTTGAGAGCGCGGAGGAAGAGCAGGGCCCTAACACAGAGGTCACAGAGACGGGGAGCCTGGCTGCGCAGGCAGGCATAGAGGGCACAGAGAAGAGCGCACAGGATTTGACTGCGATGGACGCAGCGGGTGGCGAGGTGGGTTTGGAAGCCCAGCTTGATGAGTCAGTGCAAGCTGGGGCGCAGCGTGCTGCGCCCCTACAAGGGCAGGCGGACGCGGCGACCGCTGAGCCAGAGTTTATTAAGGGGAAGCGGCGGAAGAGGGCGGCGGATAAGCCGGTTTTGGCGATGAAGCCCGGCGAGGTGGTGGTTAGCCGGCGGCTTTACCGGTCGGGGCAGAGCGAGTACCTGATTAATGGGCGGGTGGCGCGGCTGCGCGATATTCAGGAAATGTTTATGGGCGTGGGACTGGGGCCGGATTCTTACGCGATTATCGAGCAGGGACGCATTGGCTTGATTCTGTCGACCAAGCCAATGGAGCGGCGGGCGATCATTGAAGAGGCGGCTGGCGTAACGAAATTCAAGACGAAGAAGCGGCTGGCGGAGGCGAAGCTGGAATCGTCGAAGGTGAATTTGTCGCGCGTGAACGACATTGTGGTGGAGGTGGAGAAGCAGTTGGGTTCGCTGAAACGGCAGGCGGCTAAGGCGCGGCGGTATTCGGAAATTCGCGACCAGATGCGCGGGATCGTGCGGCAGATGCTGGCGGGGAAGGCGCGGGAATTGGATGGCGAGGCGGAGCGCGTCGGGCAGCGGCTGGCGGAATTGACCGCCGCGGAAGCGCATCACGCGCAGGAGATTCAGCGGGAGGAAGGCGAGCAGGATTCGCTGAATCAGCGGATTTATACGCTGGATGCGGAGCTGCGGCAGAATCAGAACCATTTAAACTTGACGGCGCTGGAGGTGGATCGCAGCGAGAATCGGATTGCGTTCAATCGGCAGCGCACGGAGGAGCTCACTGGCAGGCACGGGCAAATTGCTGCGGAAATTGGGGAAGCGGCGACGCGTGCGGCGGAGTGGGATTCGCGGAACTCGGCGCAGCAGCAAGCTGTAATTGCGCTACGGGATGAATCGGGAGTGCTGGGCGAACGCGTCGAGGAGCTTGCAGCGCGGGCGGAGACGCGCGGGGCGCAGATTCGAGATTGGGAATTGCGAATTGAGGCGCTGCGGGCTTCGGCTTCGGAGGCGGGGGAGAGTCTGCTGCGTTTGCATGGCGAGCAGAAGCAGGCGGAGGAGGCGCTGGTTCATCAGAACGCGGCGATGCAGAAGCGGGAGGCTAGCGAGGCGGAGCTGCTGGAGTCGTCGATTAAGGTGCGCGATGACGCGGAGCGTGCGGCGACGGAATTTGAGGCGGCTCGCGGGCAGTTGAATGCGCTGATGGTGAAAGCGGCTGAGTTGCAGGCTTCCATTGGCACTTTGCGGCAGGAACGCGAAGCGATGGCGGCGCAGGCGGATGCGCTGCGCGAGTCCGTGGTGGTCGTGAAGGCTCGACATGGGACGCTGACGCAGATTTTGAATGATCGATCGTATACGGCGGATGCGGTGCAGAAATTGTTTGCGGCGAATGAGCGCGGGGCGGGCGGGGACTTCCGTGCGGTGGGCGTGCTGGCCGATTATGCGGAAGTGGAAGAGCAGCATGAGGCGGCGGTTGAGCAGTATTTGCGGGATGAGCTGGAATACGTCGTGGTGGAGACATTCGATCATGCGCGGGCGGGCGTTTCGTTGCTGCGCGATGAGGTGGGCGGGCGCGCGACGTTCTTTGTGGACTCGCTGCGGAATTTGAAGCTAACGGAATACGAGCCGATTGTGCATTTCCGGGCGGAAGACGGAGTGATTTCGCGGCTCGATAAGCTGGTGGGATTCCGCGATCCGCTGGGAGCGGCGGCTAAGCAGTTTTTGCCGCGGCTGCGTGCGGGATATCTGACGGAGAACGCGGCGGCGGCGGAAAAACTAGCGCGGGAGAATCCGCAGTACGCATTTGTGACGCCGGATGGAACTTCCTATCAGGGGCGCATGGTGACTGGCGGGCGGGCGGATCAAGCGGGGCCGCTGGGGATGAAGAGGGAATTGCGAGCGCTTGATGGGGAGATCGCGCAGTTGGAAAGGCGTGGGGAAGAGGCGCGGGCGGAACTGGAGATTTTGGTCGCGAATTTGCGTAGTGCGGAACAGTCCCTGGATGAGGTGAATGCGCAGAAGCAGGTTGCGGAGCGGGAGGTCTATTCCTCGAAGCACCGGCACGAGCAGACCCAGGCGGAGTTGGCGCGGCTGGGGCTCGAGTTGACGCTTTGCCAGAATGAGTTGGGTCGGATACGGCAGGATGTGGAGAATGCGCGGCTGCGAGCGGACCGGGCGCAGCATCAGCTTGCGGCAGCGGCGACTTCGCGGGCGGAGGCGGAATCGGAGAGCGGGCGACTTGCGACGGAGTTGGTGCAGCTTCGCGGGTCGATTCAGGCGGAGCAGAATGAATTGGCTGCCGGGCGCGCGGAGTTGGCGGCGCTGAATGAACGGCTGGCTGCGGCGGAGGCGGTCGCGTCGCGGTTGATGGAAGAGCGAGCGGAACTAGAACGACGCGATGCGGCGCTGCGTC
>Ga0073928_10002548_pt1 | contig 31011 bp, 20 predicted proteins | sample PaiPotPPA55metaG_FD_76969 | JGI IMG/M metagenome (GOLD analysis project Ga0073928, IMG submission 76969) | Iron sulfur acid spring bacterial and archeal communities from Banff, Canada, to study Microbial Dark Matter (Phase II) - Paint Pots PPA... ...
CCTGCTCGGCCTGTGGATTGCGGAATAGCGAGCGCAGACGGAGCGGCAATTTGTAGTGCCAGCGCATGATCGCCCTCTTTACGTCGTGTTCAACACCAGACCGATCGCCACCGAAAGGCGGTTCCACTGGGCCTGTTGCTGATGTAGATAGCGCGTGCCGTGTGGGGTAAGCGAGTAGAACTTGGCGCGGCGGTTATTCTCTGATTCTCCCCACTTGGCTCGAACCCATCCTTGCTGCTCCAGCCGATGCAGTGCGGGATACAACGCTCCCTGGTTGACTTGCAACACTTCTTGCGAGATTTGCCGGATGCGTTGCGCGATGCCCCAACCGTGCATCGGCTGAAGCGCCAAAATCCTCAGAATTAGGAGGTCAAGCGTGCCCTGAACCAAATCTGTCGGTTTTCCCACCCCGCTCTCCTGTCAATCGCTGACAAGACGATACTCTCCCGTCTATGCTCCTGTCAACGATCAGGGGAAGGAATAAATGCAATAGTTCCGGCTGGTAGGCTGGCCCATCTAGTAGGGAGATTCCGATCCCGATGTCGGAGGCATCAATGCCCACCCGCGAAAATCGCGACGAGTGAGGCAGTAAGCGCACAATGTTGACTTGTCGCGACCCCGCCTAAACCTACCCGCCCAAATCCTTTCCGCAAGATAACACTCTAGTTTTTCCTTCCTGAGATTCTTCCTTCCGGCACATCTTTCACTGGAGCTGTCTGGTCTTATCCTTGCACGAAGTGCGCTTGCAGCGCTCCAAAGCATTTTCCTTGTCCGCATATCTTACGATCGCTATCCCGCAAAAATAGGCGTCGAGAAATCGCCTTCTTCCCATTGGTCAATGAGTCTTAATGCCTGTTTTCAACAGTTACTTCTGAATCCAAGGGAAACCGCCCGGGCTGGGCGGGCGGCGAGAAGAATGAGAGAATTCGGTCAGGACTACGCCGTAGCCCCTCTGGCTTGTCTGGAACCCAACACTTCTTCTTCGGCTATCAGCCAATCTTCGTTTGCGTTTCCATCCAGACGGCCACGTCCTTCATAGAGTTGATACGCACGTTGGCGGATTTGTTCTTCGAGTTCGGAATCAGGTGCTTTGGGTTTGATTGGGACAGGAGTCTTGGGATTCATGGGGGATTACCTCCTCCAAAATTGTCCTCCGAGTAACTGCACTTTGCAAGATGACAATTCGAGACGAGCGGCATCTCTCACAATCCGGTTATGAGTGTAACGGCCTGTGGGTGTTGAAAAAGTCACGTCGATTAACAGGATGAGATTCAGCAGAAGCGTGTTAGAAGAAAGCATTCGCATGCTCTGTTTGATTTCGATCGCCGGAGGCCCGCTGATCATGATGGGACAACACGACCGCTCCGAAGCGCTGTTCTATTACTTCCGCCTGGACGATCAGGTTCCAGAGACGCACCTGCTGCGACTCATCGATAAGCACATCAGTCTTGCCTTCGTGCGCGAGAAGCTGAAAGAAAGTTACAGCGACACTGGCCGACCGTCGATTGATCCCGAGTTGCTGCTGCGCATTTTGCTCATTGGTTATTTGTACGGCATCACCAGCGAGCGCAAGCTGGTGGAGGAACTGCGCATGCATTTGGCGTGGCGCTGGTTCACCGGACTGGGGTTCGATCAGGAAATCCCGCATCACTCCACGTTCTCGAAAAACCGGCACGGACGGTTTCAGGAATCGAAGCTGTTTGAGCAGCTGTTCGAACAGATCGTGCGGCAGTGTGTGGAAGTGGGACTGGTACAGGGCAAGCATCTGTGAAATCGCCAAGCAAACAGCACAGCACAAGAATATATACCTGTTGAGATACCCCCCACCACCAAACCAATGAAGTTTCTTGACTTCTCCTTTTCTTCGGACAATGCTAGTCTTCCCCGAACGTCGGAGCTCTGGAGGATGGCGTGCTCAAGTCATTCCTGTCGATTTCGCTGTCAATACTTCTGGCCACAACTCCGCTATATGGCGCTCCAACCGATGAAAAAACGGCCGGAGAGGTGAAGGCTCTCATCCCGGCCGCTTCGCGAAATGCCCAGCCGGTGAAAGTCAAAGATAGCCTGGAGTGGAATGATCTGCTGAAAACTGATGTTAAGGGGCGTTTGCGCGCGGGTCTTACCGACGGCTCCATCATAAGTGTCGGTTCTAATAGCGAGCTCAAAGTTGTGCAGCACGACGCGATATCCCAGCAAACTTCAATTGAAGTGAATTATGGCAAACTGCGCAGCCAGGTGGTCAGGATCACTAAACCGAATGGCAAATATGAAGTCAGGACCCCGAATGCAGTGATCGGCGTAATTGGCACCAATTTTTACGTAGGTTACGAAAATGACCTCACCACGGTAGTTTGTTACGTCGGCAAAGTCTCCGTAACCGCATTGGGTAATGCAAAGGTTCTGAGAAAGTCTGAGCAGGTTCAATCCGACCAGGTAGTGATTGCTTTAGTGGCAGGGCAGTTAGTTGTGATCGGAACGAAAATCCCCCCCGGTGGATTTCCTCCCGATTCCGAAGTCATTCGTGCTTCGATGCAAGATACGAATGTTAATCCACGTGTGTTCATTGCGCAGCCGAAAGTCTGGATACCGATTGTGGCTGGTGCAGCCGCTGGCATAGCTACAGGAATCGTGCTGACTCACGGGTCTTCGGCCACCATACCTCCGCCAGCCGTCTGTGGTCCCCCAATGGTGCGGTGTGGGAAGTGATGCAGCAACAGCGCGACGAATGTTGGGGCAGGATTTCAATTACGTTTGGATAGATCACACGGTTTTTTCGCGCGAGTGTTTTCTTGGCAACCGACCAGACTTTGGAAACGGCTAGACCCTTAAGGACGATCCCATGACCTCTGCGAGGACATTCGGCGTTTGCTTAATTTTTCTGACGGCTTTGGCGATGGCGCAAACCCCCATCCCTACCATCGAACAGCCCCTGGTTCCGGCAGCGGCCCAGCCTGGGGGCGCTGGTTTTACGCTCACGATTAACGGGGCGGGGTTCATCAACCCGCCAAACCCGCCTCCGACGGCCGTGCTTTGGGGGCAAGGATCTAGTGTCATTCAGTTAGCTGTAACGAGTTCCACTGCCACTCAGTTAACTGCGACAGTGCCGGCAGCAAATATTGGTACTGCAGGGACCCCGTTCGTGTCGGTGCTCAGCAGCAGCGGGCTAACGTCTAATGTGGAGTTCTTCCAAATTGCAACGCCGGCATCTCCGCAATTCGCCGCTCCCGTCGATTACAGCCCTGGTCTTAACACGGTCGAGACGGCGCTGGTCGCAGACTTCAATGGCGATGGCATTTTGGACCTGGCTATTGGCGTGGGCGCTGTTGCAGCCAATATTCAGGAGGTCGCTGTTCTGTTGGGGAACGGCGACGGTACCTTCCAGAGTCCAACAGCTTATTCAGTTACGGACGCGAGCTCGATTGTGGCAGGCCGTTTCACTAATGACGGTGGTTCGATCGACTTAGTTGCGGGCGAGACACTCCTTGTGAACAATGGGGCGGGCGTTTTCACCCCGAGCAGTTTGGGGGTCCCGGGTTTTCGACCATTTGCTGTAGGTGATTTCCGTCAGATCGGTGTCCTGGATATTGCCGGTTTGATCGGCCCTAACATTCAGGTCCTGAACAACAATGGCATCAGCACTTTCACTCCAGGCCAGAATTTCCCCGGGGGCACTACGGTCGCGGGAATGCTCACGGCTGATTTCAACGGAGATGGCATTCTCGATTTGGCTGTACTCGATACCGGCGGTCCTGCCGTTAGGGTGTTTCTGGGATTGAGCGGTGGTGGGTTTAATACAGCAAGCCCACTCACAACCGGCACCCCTCCCGGCGGTATTGCTTTCACCGCCGCCGACTTCAATGGCGATAGTAAGCAAGACATCGCACTCGTGTCCCAATCCACTGGCGGCCAGGTTTCAATTCTGAATGGCAATGGAGATGGCTCGTTCACCAGCGGCTTTTCCCAGCTCTTGGCAAATCCTGTCACCGGCGGAATCGTGACTGGCGATTTTAATGAAGATGGGAAGCTCGACTTAGCCACGGGAACTTATATCCTGCCAGGAAACGGCAATGGAACGTTCCAGACGCCGATTAACTTCGGCGGAACTGCAGAAGTCCTGGCTACAGGAGATTTCAATGGAGATGGACGACCGGACCTGGTAGCCCAATCCAGTCCAAACGTGGCTATCCTGCTACAACAGGGGGTTTTGGTTTCGCCTACGACCCTAAATTTTAGTGCGCAGACAGTTGGGACATCGAGTGCATCGCAGCAAATAACGCTCAGTAATATCCAAAATGCTGTTCTTACGATCAACTCGATCAGCATCACCGGACCCAACGCCAACGAATTCAGCCAGACCAACGGTTGCGGTGCCTCGCTCGCGGCCAATTCCAGTTGTTCTATCAAAATCACCTTTACTCCCACAGCCGCTGGCACCGCTACAGCGTTCGTCAGCGTTGCTGACAATGCTGCCTCCAGCCCTCAAACGGTTTCACTCGCTGGCGTGGGGCAAACGGCCGGACCGGGGGCGACACTGAACCCCTCCCCCGTCAACTTCACTCCGACCCAACCCCAACTCGTGGGTACTAGCGCCTCCGTACCCGTCTCACTCAGTAACACCGGCAACGCTGCGCTAACCATTGCGTCGATCGCGTTTACTGGCCCGAACGCAGCTGAATTCGCGCAAACGAACAATTGTCCTACCTCGCTCGGCGTTCAAGCGAGTTGCACGATCAACGTTACGTTTACACCCACAGCTGGTGGAAGCCCTACCGCTACAGCGTCCCTCAGCGTTACCGACAACGCGCCTACCAGCCCACAAACCGTTCCCCTCACCGGAGCGGTGCAAAACTTCTCACTGACCACCACCTGCACCAGTCTGAATGTGGTCCCCGGACAAACGGCGATTTTCACCGTAGATCTTGCCCCAGTCAATGGATTCACCAAGTCGGTAGCACTCAGTTGCAGCGGAGCGCCCGCGCTAGCGACCTGCACGGTAACGCCGACGTCGATGACATTGGATGGATCCACCACAGTTCAGGCGCGGGTCACGGCCACTACGACGCGGGCGTTCGGTTTTCTGCGGTTGCCTTTCGGACACTCCGACGCGAGCCGGATGGCAGGACTGGTTGGACTCGCAGGGATCACCGGTTTCGCAGCGCTGGTCATAATGCCTGGAAAGCGTCAAGTGAAACCTGGACGACGTCTAAGAGGGTTGATTGTCCTGCTCGGCTTGCTCTCAACCACCGCGATGTTGCCGTCATGTGGAGGAGGAGCAACTGACCCCCCCGGTACGGCAGCCGGCACGTTTCCCCTCACGGTGACGGGAACTTTCCAATCGGCGACAGGGACGGCAGTCACCGAAAAAGTCAGCTTTAACCTGGTTGTACAGTAAGCAGCTTTTCACCCTGGCCGTCCAGTGAGATATGGCGAATTTTCGAGCGGCGATCCATCGCGAGAATTACAAATCTGTCTTTGAAGGGCCAAAATAAACTCGGGCGGCAGTGGATGCAGTTCGCGCTGCGCGACGCAGATGCTGCTATTGCTGTGCTGATTACTATCCTTGGATTGATTCTTTTCTCTCTAAATGGCATCGGCCGCAACCGGCGTGCTGGCTTTATTTTTCTCCAGGACATTGAGCAACGGTCGTTCGATCTTCGCTTTGCAATGCGTGGCAAGCGCATGCCGGATCCCCGAATCGTCATCGTTGGAATCGATGAAAAGACCCTGCAGACGATCGGCTCCTACCCTTTGCCGCGAAGTAACTACGCTCTTCTGGTGCGTCGGCTGAAACAGGGAGGCGCCCGGGTTGTCGGTTTCGACCTGGCATTTCCAACTGCAGCCAGCAGCGAAGCCCTGGAAGTCCTGACGCGATTACGCAGCGAGATCGGACCCTCCGCGTCACCGGATCTGCGGAGCAGACTTCAACAGCTGGAGCAACAATCTGATGTTGACGCCCAGTTTGCATCGGCCCTCAAAGATGCTGGGAATGTAGTTCTCGGGCATCTTTTTCTGAGCCCCGAGCGTTCCAAATTTACCGATCCAAAGCTGGCTGAGGCCTACTACAACATCGCGTGGGCGAAGGCCTTCCCGCAGGTCTTGAAAGTTAAGTCCGGCACACACGATTTCGATCTCGGACAGGCATGGAGTCAGGGTGGAGGACCCGTGGCGGCCGGCGTGGAAGCCAACCTTCCGAAACTGGCCGAAGCTGCCGCCTCCTATGGCTTCTTCAATATTAATTCGGATGCCGATGGCACACTGCGGCGGGCATTGTTCATAATTCGTTACCAGGACCAGGATTTTTTTCCGTCGCTGGCGTTGCAGGTCCTACGCCAGTACGAAGACATTCCCGACCAGCAAGTTGCGGCTTACATTTCAGCGGACGGCATAGAGCGAATTCAGTTCGGGGATCACGAACTGCATCCCTGGCACGACTGCACCGCCCTGATCAACTACGTTGGTCCCTACCATTCCTATCCCCACTATTCCATGGTGGATGTAATCCGAGGGAACGTACCTGCAGATGCCTTTCGCGACAAGATCGTTTTCCTTGGCGCTACCGCTCTCGCTATCGGCGACCTGCGCAACACGCCGTTTGAAAAGCAGGGCATGGGGGTCGAGGTCCACGCTAATATCCTCGACAATCTGCTACACAGCGCCGAACCGCAGCGCACTTTTCTCATCCGCGGTTTCAACGAAGAGATCGTTGACATAGCATTCATTATCTTTTTCGGCCTCGGACTGGGCCTGTGGTTCGGCCGCTCCCGTCCCCTCGTTGCAACCCTCACTGCCATCGTGGCGCTGAGTGCATTTCTCGGGTTCGTCTACTACGGCTTTGTTCACTGGGGCCGCGAATACAGTATGGTGATACCGGCGGCTACGCTGGCCGGATCCTATGCTTCCATTACCAGCTTCCGGGTAATTCATGAGGAGCGCGAAAAACGAAAAATCCGCAAGACATTTTCTCAATACCTTTCACCCGGTGTGATCGCACTGATTGAGAAAGATCCGCAAAGGTACATTCGTGCCGGAGGCGAAGTTCGCGACCTGACGGTGATGTTCAGCGACATTCGCGATTTCACCTCGCTCTCCGAAGGCCTCACTCCAGACGATCTCGTTAATCTACTCAACCAATATCTGTCGGCGATGACAGACATACTGTTTCGGAATCTGGGCACACTCGACAAATACATCGGCGACGCCGTTATGGCGTTCTGGGGTTCGCCGTATCCCCAGCAGGATCATGCCTATTGCGCCTGTCGATGCGCCTTGGAGATGCTCGCCGGCCTGAAAGAACTAAATCGCAAGTGGGCGATGCAGGGAGGGCGCGAGATCGCCATCGGGATTGGACTGAACACCGGACCGGTGAACGTGGGCAACATGGGATCCGACAAGCGTCTGGCCTGGACCGTGATGGGAGACAACGTGAATCTAGCCTCCCGGCTCGAGGGAATGACCAAGCAATACCGCAGCCGCGTGATCATCAGTGAAAGCACATATGAGCAAGTGGCGAGTCAATTTGTGGCGCGCGAAGTCGACCGGATCCGGGTAAAAGGGAAAAAACAGCCAGTCGTGATTTACGAGCTGCTGGCTCCAATCTCCGAACATGAGGCTTACGTCCCCCTGCTAACACAGTACAATGCGGCGCTCGACGTGTACCGCAGCCAGAGTTGGCGGGAAGCCACAGGAAAGTTCGGTGAGTTGCTGGCTGTTTATCCCGATGATGGCCCTACGCAGGTGTTGCTGCAGCGCTGCGTTGAATTTATGGCGGAAGCGCCGGAGCCGGACTGGGACGGCGTCTACGTGATGAAATCGAAATAGTTTGCGTCCACATGGGTACGGGTGCCAGTTGTAAGGCTAATTGGACGGCACAGCCACGCTGCCCGATCCAGCTTCGCGACGTGCCTCGCGAATATCCTTAATATCGCCCATTACTATGATCGCTGCGCCGGCCCGGATTGCCACAGTGTCTGGAGGATTTACCCATAACCTGGACGATGCTGCTCCCCCCGCATTCTTTAACGCGAGCACGAGGAGGTTGTACTTGGCCTGAAACTTGATGTCGGACAAGCGCTTGCCTTCCCAAGGTGAAGAAGCTCCGATTTCGATTTCTTCCAGGCGTAATGTTTGTGATTGATCTTTCAGCATGAGATCCAAAAATCCAACGACTTGGGGACGTATGAGCTCACTCGCCATCCTGAGTCCACCGATATGGCTCGGAGAAACTGTCGCCTTGGCGCCCGCCCGCAGCATGCGGTCGGAAAACCTCTTGTCAGCCGCCCGAGCTACGATGCGTAGATTGGAGAACGCTTGGTGCGCCATAACTGTCACAACCAAGTTGTCTTTATCCTCCGGAAGAGTGGTGATCAGGCCCTTGGCATGCTCGATGCCAGCTTTGCTGAGCGTTTCCTCCTCGGTGGCATCACCGACGACGTACAACATGTCGCGGAACAGATCAGGATGCGTTTCTGCCACTTTCTTGATTAACTCCTCGCGGAGATCGACGAGTACATACTGCGTCCCGGTTCGATGCATTTCCTGCGCCACATGTCGGCCGGTATCCCCAATGCCGCAGACTATCGAGTGTCCCCTTAGTTGGCTAATTCGTTTCTGCATTCTGCGTCTCCAAAACGGATTTGTCGCTTCGATTTCTACCAAGAATGCCGCCATCACCGAAAATACATAGACGGTAACGGCCACACCGAAAAGGACCACCAACATGTTAAAGATGCGCAGAGCCGGGTTATGAGCGGTGTCCACAATCTCTCCATAACCAACTCCGGCCAGCGTGATGACCGCCATGTAAAGTGCCTGCAGAAATGTGACGGAACTTCCGCCGAGCAGGCGATATCCGGTCACACTCACAGTGACCAGACTCAGGAAGAGAATTCCCGCGGAAATTAGTCGTCTCCGAAGCATCAGCGACGCCATTCGTCAATCAAGTTTGCTACGATGCCGGTCCAGCCCGTTTGATGACTCGCTCCAAGGCCTTGCCCGGTTTCTCCGTGGTAGTACTCGTTAAAGAGCAAGTAATCCTTCCAGTGAGGGTCTTCCTGAAACTTCCGGTACGGTCCAACGCAAGGACGGTGCCCTTGCTCGTTCTTCCGAAACAGTCCAATCATGCGATCAGAGATTTCTGCCGCGATGGCAAGTGGGGTGATCGGCTCGCCGTTGCTGCCCGGCGTTCTTACCGCGAAGTTGGGTCCCAGCGCATGGCCGAACTTCAACAGTGAACGGATTAAGAGATAGGTCGTTGGAAACCACAACGGACCGCGCCAGTTGGAATTCCCGCCCTTGATGCGCACACTAGATTCCCCGGGTTCATAGCCGACGCATTCTCCTCCAAAACAAAAAGGATTCTGCTCGTGATGTTTGGAGAGGCTGCGGATCCCGTGAGGGGCGAGAAATTCCTGCGGATCCCAAATGTACTGTAAGACACGAGAAAACTGGCCGGAGTCCGCGATGGAGAGCACATAACGCTGCCCATCAACTGAGTAGCATGCATTCCCCACCAGATCCGGACGATTCCGGATGAACCATTCCACGTTTCCGAGAAATTCGGGATGGGGATCCAGATCTTCCCGATTGATTACCTCAACCGCGTAGAGAGGAATGAGTCCGACCATTGATCGCAGGCGAAATTTTTTAAAATCTCCATCAGGCAGCCGAAGAACGTCATAAAAAAAACCGTCCTGCTCATCCCAAAGCTGATAGTTTCGGCCACCCATCTTTTTCATGGCGGCGCCCACGTAGATGAAGTGTTCAAAGAATTTGGTCGCCAGTAGCTCGTAAGCGGTATCGGACTTGGCTAGTTCGAGTGCTGCCCGCATTAGGTAAAGGCAAAAAAAACCCATCCAACCGGTGGCGTCAGACTGCTCGACGATGGCTCCTCCGGGAAGCTTTTCGCTGCGATCAAGCACGGTAATGTTATCCAGTCCTAGGAACCCGCCCTCAAAAACGTTATTTCCGGTGCTGTCAACTCGGTTCACCCACCAGGCAAAGTTCATCAGCAACTTGTGGAGGCACTTTTCCAGGAAGGCCGTGTCTCCTTTCCCAGTCCGCATCTTTTCGGCTTGATAGACACGCCAAACGGCCCACGCATGAACCGGAGGATTCAGGTCGGAAAAATCCCATTCGTACGCGGGAATCTGTCCATTCGGATGCTGGAACTGCTCGAACAGAATGGCCAATAGATTTTCCTTGGCGAACTCCGGATCCACGAGGGAGAGCGTAGTGCACTGAAAGGCCAAGTCCCATGCGGCAAACCAGGGGAATTCCCATTTATCAGGAATAGTAAGCACGCGCATCGAGTTCAGATGGCGCCAATGGCTGTTACGAATTGTCTTGTGGCCTTCGGGCGGAGCGATACTATCGCCTTCCAGCCAGCGCTCGACGTCGAAGAGATAAATCTGTTTTCCCCACAGCATGCCGGCGAAAGCTTGCCGCTGAATCAGCTTTTCTTCGTCCGTTGCCTTGGGAGGATGGATTTCTTCGTAGAACTTGTCCGCGTCTTCCTTTCTCGTTTTTATTACTTCGTCCACGTCGAGGAGCGGGTTTGCCATCTCCTTATCTGTCAAGCGCAGCCGTAAGGCAACTGAACTCCCGCCAGCCACCTGACCGTGGTAGTGAACGCACGCCTTGGTCCCGGATTGCACTGGGTTCACGCATGGCTCGCCGTTCACGATGTAGCGATGAAAGGCGTCTTTCACGTAGGGAGAGCAGTTGATCGCCGCTGAGCCATAGAGACGCGAGGCATTCGTCTCGTTGTCTGTAAACAGCAACTCGCCGCCAGAGGACGCGTACAAATAGCGCCGGCCGAGAGCGTATTGCAATTGAATGTTTTCCAGCGGCTTGGCGGTGGAGTCGTCCGCCGTGAGCATCACATGCGCTTTCCCAGCCGCTCCACACTGAATGATCGGTTTACCGCTGGCCGGATTTGTCCAATTCCAGGTGTTGCGGAACCACAAATGTGGCAAGACATGGAGTTCCGCAGCGTCGGGACCGCGGTTAAAGGCTTCTAATCGGATGCAGATATCTTCGGGCGATTCTTTGGCGTATTCGATGAAGATATCAAAGTATCGATTGTCATCAAAGATGCCGGTATCGAGAAGCTCGAACTCAGGTCCGCTCGCCCGCCTCCGGCTCTCGTCAATCAACTGCTGGTACGGATATTCCCTTTGGGGGTATTTGTAGAGCATCCGCATATAGCTGTGAGTAGGGGTATTATCGAGGTGGAACCAGTACTCTTTCACGTCCTCGCCGTGATTCCCTTCGTTGCAGGAGAGCCCGAACATACGCTCTTTCAAAATCGGGTCGCGGCCATTCCAAAACGCGAGAGCGAATACCAGCAATTGATAGCGGTCGCAGATCCCCGCGATGCCGTCCTCACCCCAACGGTAGGCCTTGCTTCGCGCCTGATCATGAGAAAGAAAATCCCACGCGTTCCCGTCAGCGCTATAGTCCTCGCGCACGGTTCCCCACGAGCGGTCGCTAACATACGGTCCCCACTTCCGCCACGGCGGCACCGGGCCCACGCTTGGTTCGGCTAATCGGGCGTGTTCATTGGTAGGAGCGGCGTCCTTGGTCTGAGAGGAAGGTGCCCGGTGTTTGCGATCGACCACGCGCCCTCCCGTGTTGGGCGAACTACGAAAACTTTATGCAGCAAAACGTGAGAGCGAAATTGTATCCGAAGTCTTGTGAATTCAAATGCCAACTTTTCGATCTGCTAGCCATTCGGTAGTGATCCACAGGAAGAAGAGCCTAATTGTCCGGAGTCCGAGTACACTCTCTGCGAATCGACATGGCAGGGGAGGAACACTAACGTGATACAGAACACCCTTCGAGCACCGTTCGTCTACCGTGCCCATCCGCATTTGTACGAGATTAATACCTGGGCGTGGTTAGAGGAGCTTTCCGCGAAGCACCGTCGCCGACTCACTCTGCAGGACGTACCGGACGAAGAATGGGACTATCTAACCGACCTGAGATTTGACTTCGTGTATCTGATGGGAGTGTGGCGCCGGAGTTTGATTGGCCGGCAAATGTTTCGTTCCGACGCCCGAAACTTCAGCGATTTCGATGCCTCACTTCCGGGCTGGAAACTAAACGATGTGGCTGGTTCGCCTTTCTCGATTCAGGATTACAGTCCGGACCCTCGTATCGCCACCGCCGAAGGATTAGATCGAGTCCATAATCAGTTGCGAAACCGAGGTATGGGATTGATTCTCGACTTCGTGCCGAATCACACCGGCTTCGATCATTTGTGGGTGGAGGAGTATCCAGACCGTTATATTCAGGGCAGCGAAGCCGATTTCCGGGCGGAACCCTCGGCCTTTTACTTAGTGGAACGCGAGGGCGATGACTGTTTGCTCGTTGCTCGTGGTCGAGATCCATATTTCCCTCCTTGGCCAGACGTCGCGCAGCTTAACTACTTCAATCCCGATTGCCGTCAAGGCATGATTGGGATACTGAAAGAAATTGCGCAGTATTGCGATGGGGTGCGCTGCGACATGGCGATGCAAGTTACGAATGCCATCTTCAATCGTACCTGGGAGCAGTTCCTTCAATCATGGCCCATGCCGAAAACCGAATTTTGGGAGGAAGCAACAGCCGCTGTGCCCTGCTTCGTGTGGGTGGCGGAAGTCTACTGGGATATGGAGTGGAAAATGCAGGACCTGGGATTCGACTTCACTTATGACAAACGCCTATATGATCGTTTGCGCGAAGGTTCGACCGCGCAGGTGCGTGAACATTTAGGCGCTGACATAGGTTACCAACGCAAATTAACACGCTTTCTGGAGAACCACGACGAACCTCGCTGCGCGGCGGTTTTCCCGCGCAATAAAATGATCGCCGTTGCTACGCTATTTTCGACACTGCCGGGAATGCGTTTTTATCATCACGGCCAATTGAGGGGTCTCAAGACGTTCATGCCAATGCCCATGGTCAAGTCGCGACCCGAACCCGCGGACCCGCAGATTCGAGAATTCTATGAACGGTTGTTGCGCTTCACCCATGCCGAAGTCTTCCATCGCGGTGAATGGAAACTTCTCGAGGTGCTACCTGCTGGTGACCAGACCTTTCAAGATCTCATTGCGTATAGCTGGAGTTATCGACCCGACAAACGACTTATCGTAGCGAATCTAGGCGGTCAGACGGCACAAGGTAAAGTTCAGAAAACAGCAGGGGATTCATCTCAGAATTACTTGTTTTGTGACCGGTTGAACGGTGGGGAGTACTTATGGAAACGCGCGGACCTCGAAACCGATGGATTGTATATAAGGCTGGAGCCATACCAGGCGCACGCCTTCGAGATCCGTGAAACCTAGCTATCGCCCAACGATTTGGCTAACTTTCTGCATTTGTGCGGCAAACCGCGGAGCCGAGTACGCTGATGGATCCTGGACCAGGGCGAATAGACCATCGATTGCGAGACGTAGTTCGGTGCCGTTCGCTGGCTTGACATTCTGGTTATAGGCTCTGAACAGCGTATCCATAGTCATGGCGCCCTGTTCTGCGGAACGCTCACCTTCGGCAGAGATTGCTGAGGCGTCCCCTGCGATGCGGCGCATTAGGCTTAGTGTCAGCGCGGAATCGTAGCCCTGAGCATCGACCTGCTTCACTAAGTGATCGGCTTGAGCTGAGGCCCGCGTCGCCGAGGCCGCGATTTGTTCGCGATTGCCGTCCAGTCGATTCATGAGTGCCGCGAGTTGCAAGAGTTCATTATCCAATTGCTTGCTGGCTTCCGGACTGATTTCCCCAACCAGGTCGCGGAATAAAATAGCGTGAGAGTCGTTCCACGGGGGAACGCCAGGGCGGCGGTTCGGATAGCCACGCTCTTGGCGCCAGCTGTCCTCTGGCCGCGTCAGGCTGTGATGACAAGCAAAGCAATCGAGTTCAGCGTACTCAGGCCACGATGTGCTCCTTGCGCGCCGCGCCAGACGGTTGAGAGATTCGCGCAATTGTACCGACTGCCCGACTGCCCATGCCTGCACCTGTCTCCAGGGATTTTCCTGCTCCGCCATTTTCCAATGCGGAGGCATGACAAGCGTAAATAAACCCAGTTCAAACGTAAGATCGGGATGGCCAGCAGCGATCATTTCGTGATCGACAAATTTTTCCGCGGTTCCGAGATGGCAGGTGAGGCATTTTGTGGTGCGGCTCTCCAAATTGCGGGTGTCGTACATGCCGAGCTGAACCGAGCTCTCGTGCGGCCAGTTTTTTGTTGTGTGCGGCCCTAGCCACCCCGACGCCGGCCCATGACAGTTCTCGCAACTCACCCCATCGCCCAGCTCAAAGGTTTGCGCCTGTTGGTCGGAAGGCACGTAGAGTGCGTGACAAGTCAGACACTTTGGAGACTGAGCCGGCGGTCCAATTTTTAAAATTGTACCGATACGCTGGGAAATATTGTTTTGAAGCGCTGTAAAAGCCCGGGCGTGCTTGTCTTGCGCGATCCAGATCGTATATTCGTTTTGGAAGACGCGAGTGTTGGTTCGTGGTTGAACGCTGCCATGGCAACTGCTGGCTGCGCATCCACCGGGGCCATTGTATTTGCCCGCCGGAATGAGAGTCTGCGCTTCAGCCATAACTCGGAGTACGAGCAGAGATAGGGCGGTTGCCAGCAGTCGCCTGCGCATTTTGCTATTCCTATCTGGGGTTCGCTCGAATTCCCCGGGTTCCTTGATTAATCCACGTTGCGATTTTTGTTGCGGCTGGTTATACGACGAATAGATCAAAAAATCAATGAAAAGCGGTGAGGACTCGGGCGTCGCCGATCGCAATCCGAAGTGCGATGAAGTCTGTGCGATGAAGTCCTGGACATGGAATCCAATCTGCTATAGCATTTGCGGTCTCGCCACCTTAAGCACGGTTGGATCTCACGTCGCTGCGGAGTGTTCGGAGTCGTGTTTGAAGAACTGAGGGCCATACAACGCGATTTCGGATATCTCCCAGCCGATCAACTCCACACGCTAGCTGCAACGATTCATGTGCCTGTAAGTCAAATCCACGCAGTGGCGAGTTTTTACCCCCACTTTCATCTCAGTCCTCCACCGAAGGTCGACATACGCGTGTGTGCGGACATGAGCTGCCATCTCCGAGGGGGGGACAAGGTTCGCGCTGCTCTCGATTCCGCATTCCAGGGCAAAGATCCGAAAGAAGTTTCCATCCGCGACGTTTCTTGCGTTGGCCGATGTGACCGCGCTCCGGCGGTCATGGTGAATGACAAAATTTATTGCCACGTGGATGGCCGGGCCGCCGTTGCCATGGCCCAGGATGTGCTCGATGGGAAACCTCTCCCCGCAATACCGCGCAACCCAAAGCGAGTCCCAGTAGCCTGCGACCCCTACCAGGGACAGGGCCGGTATGAGGTGGTGCGCCGTTTTATTGAAACTCGCAATTGGCAGGAAGTCATTGCTGCTCTGAAGGCGGCGGGCCTGCGCGGCATGGGCGGCGCCGGCTTCCCCACCTCCAGCAAGTGGGAACTGGTGCGCAGTGCGCCTAGTTCCCCAAAGTACATCGTATGCAACGCCGATGAAAGTGAACCCGGCACCATCAAGGACCGCGGCATTATGGAGAATGTGCCTTATCTCGTGATCGAAGGCATGATCACTGCCGGCCTCGTTACCGGGGCGGGCAAAGGAATTCTTTATATCAGGCACGAGTACGAAGAGCCCAGGGAGGTTCTCCAGGAAGAGATTGACCGCTGCTATCAGCTGGGTCTATTGGGATCTCGAATCTTGGGGAGCGATTTAACATTCGATCTGGAGATTTTTGTCAGCCCGGGCGGCTATATCTGTGGCGAAGAAAGCGCTCTCCTTGAGGCAATCGAAGGCAGGCGCGCCGAGCCCCGCAACAAACCCCCGTTCCCGGTCACGAATGGCTTGTGGAACCAACCTACCGTCATCAACAATGTTGAGACTTTCTGTTTAGCGACCGCAATTCTGGCTCGTGGCGCCGACTGGTTTAAAGCGCAAGGCAAGAACGGATCTGTGGGAATGAAGTTCGTGGGGATCAGCGGCGATGTTCTTAGCCCAGGTATTTTTGAAGTTCCAATGGGGACCACCTACCAGGAACTAATCCACGAAAATGCCGGTGGCGTTTCAGGCGGAGGCAAGCTCTTTGCGTTCGCGCCGTCGGGCCCGTCTTCCGGATATCTACCAGCATCCTTGGCAAATCTGCCGCTGGACTGGAAAGCTGTAGCGGATGCTGGATCCATGGTCGGATCAGGAGCTATCGTCGTGTGCGCGGAAGGCAGATGCATGTTGGATATGGCTCTCAACGCCACTCGTTTTTATCGCAATGAGTCCTGCGGTAAATGCGTACCGTGCCGGGTGGGCTCGCAAAAGTTGGTCGAAATGCTCAAAGGATGGTCGGCCGGGCAGAGTTCTGCTGGAGACGTACAGCTGCTCGCCGAACTTTCGGAGGCCATGCGGCAGGCATCAATTTGCGGCCTTGGGCAGGTTGTGCCGGTGCCGATCGCTTCTGTTATGAAACATTTTCCAACCGTCGTAGAAGAGCATACGGTCCACCGCCGCTGTCCGGCGGGAGTTTGTTTCGATCAGACCAGGCAACTTCAGGCTTGAGAACAGTAAGACTAAACCGTAGGGTAGACAGTCGCAAGCTGGAGAATTCCACGAGATAGATGAGTCCCGATGCGATAGCAGGCCAACCGGATCCTGCAAATCACGTGCAGTTAACCATCGACGGCACATCGGTGTCCGTCCCTCGGGGCACAACTATTTTTGACGCCGCCCTTACCCTCGGCATTCCTATCCCCACCCTTTGCCACCAGCAAAATGAAAAGCCAGTTGGAGTATGCCGCGTGTGTGTGGTGGACGTGGGCCAGCGAGTTTACGCCGCCTCCTGTATTCGTCAAGCCGAACCAGGAATGGCTGTTAAGACGAACACGGAACCGGTGCTCGGCGTTCGTCGTACTCTGGTAGAGCTGTTGATATCAGATCATCCCTCTCCGTGCGCGCGCCAGCAGCATTCCGGAGACTGCGAATTGGAACGGCTCGCCACCCAGGCTCGAATCGGCCAGCCAAGGTTCCCGGGCCGCACCACACTACGGGGGCACGATGACTCTTCATTGGCCATCCAGGTAGACCATGACGCTTGCATTCTGTGCGACCGCTGTATTCGCGGCTGCGATGACATTCGTAATAATTGGGTGCTGGCGCGGCGGGGTAAAGGATACCAGGCTGGGATTGCCTTCGATACTAACTTGCCGATGGGAGAATCCTCGTGCGTTTCCTGCGGGGAGTGCATGGTCTCCTGCCCCACAGGGGCTCTCACCAATCGGGGCGTCGTTAAGAGCCACCTTGAGGGCGCTACCGTCGATCCGACTTTTCTCACCGGCCTGCCGGTTTTTGAAAATGTTTCAGGAACCTTTCTTGAACTGAATCAGAACGCGATTGTGGATAGGCGATTCAAGGCGGGAGAAGTAATTTGCCGCGAGGGAGATTTTGGCGCGACCGCCTTCTACATCGTTGACGGTATCGCAGAAGTCTATCTCGATAGCCCAATTGCCCACGTTAAGACCGAGGGCGGCTCGCAGGGATTTCTAAGTAAGCTGAAAAGCCTGCTCACGTCACGCGAGCAGGATGAGCGCAAGGAAGAAAGCACTCGCCCCTATATACCGATTGATGCCCCGGTTGATCTTCCGTATCAGAACCCGATTGCCGAGTTAGGCCCCGGCGAACTCTTCGGCGAGATGACATGCATGAGTTACTATCCCCGCTCGGCCACTGTACGAGCGAAAACCGATTGCTCGATGCTCGAGATGCTTCGCAATGTTCTCGACATCATGCAGCGCAACAAGAATTTTCGGGATCAGCTTGACCGCACTTACAAGAAGCGTGCCCTTGATTCACACCTGCGCAGCGTTCCGGTGTTGGCGCCGCTCACTGCGGATTTTATCGACCGTTTGCGGGAACATGTAGAACTCCTACGCTTTCAACCGGGACAGGTCATATGCTCTCAGGGTGAGGTGGCCGATAGCTTTTACCTGGTACGCCTCGGATTCGTGAAGGTATCACAGCATCGGCCTGGCGGAGATATGGTTCTGTCTTACCTCGCGCGCGGTTCTTATTTTGGGGAAATGGCCTTTCTTACGAACACGCCACGCAATGCTACCTGCTCGGCTCTTGATCACGTAGAGGTAGTGCGCATTCCAGGAGATGACTTCCGCCTGATGCTGGATCGCTTTCCGGAAATCCGGCGAAAACTGCAAGCAGCAGCCGAGGAGCACGCTGAGCAGAACCGCCAACGCGTTACCCAGACCGCCGAGGTGCCCGTAGATCAGTTCCTCAATCAAGGCCTGATGGAAGCCCAGAGCCTGCTGCTTCTCGATCTTGATCGTTGCACCCGGTGTGACCAGTGCGTGCGCGCCTGCGCCGATGCCCATGATGGAGTGAGCCGGTTGATTCGGGAAGGGTTGCGCTTCGACCGCTATCTGGTTGCTACCTCGTGCCGTCAATGCCGTGACCCCCTGTGTATGGTGGGCTGTCCCGTCGGTTCAATTCGCCGCCGCAACTCGCTCGAAGTGATCATCGAGGACTGGTGCATCGGTTGCGGCCAGTGCGCCAATAATTGTCCCTACGGGAATATCAATATGCATCCTTTTCCGGTCGAGTTGGACGATCCCTCGTATCCCGGAAGAAGGTTGGCCAGTGTGAAGGTGAAAGCCACCTCATGCGATCTCTGCCTTGACCACGAGGAACCGAGTTGCGTGTATGCTTGCCCGCATGATGCCGCGCATCGCGTGAACCCGCTCGAATTTTTCGGCGGCCTGCTCCAGCGGCAAAAAATAAGCAAACCGCACACAGGCAAAATAGGATAGCAACGACAGCAAAGCCGGAGAGCGGCCATTGCGCATTGATGAAACACATCGAAGGTGGCTCATCGGCTCCATCGCGGTACTGACAGTCGCCGCGTTGATTTATTTTCCCTACGGCCACAGCACACCGGAGGGCCCGAATGGGGGCACGGCGGCCGGGTTGACGTGTGGAACTATCGCCTTCGCGTTTATCATCTTTGCCGGATTGCTGGGGGCCCGAAAGAAGGTGCCAGTCTGGCGCATAGGCCGGGCGCAGACCTGGATGCGTGGCCACTTGTGGCTTGGTTTCCTCAGTTTTCCGCTTGTACTCTTTCATTCGGGTTTCCGCTTTGGTGTTGGACTGACTAAAGGTCTGATGTGGCTTTTTTTTGCCGTCTTCGTAAGCGGGATCGTAGGAGCCATGTTGCAACATTTCATGCCGCGATTTACGACGCAGAGAATTCCACTGGAAACGATCTACGAACAGATCGGACGCGTGCGATCGCAACTGGTCGCGGAAGCACGTACCTTGGTGGATCAAGCGGCGGCTGCCCTGGCAGGAAATGTTTCCAAGGCCACCGGCCAACAACGCGCCGCATCGGCGAGCGCCGGGACTGTTGGCGGCCTCACCGTCGCGTCCGGCTTGCAGTTGGACGAAGCGGCCGGCCTTGAACTCCAGGAATTTTTCCGCCATGAACTGGAGCCCTATGTAGCACGAAGCGGATCGGGCGGCATGGCTCTAGCCGATCGCAGCCGTGCCCATAGCATGTTTCAGCAACTTCGCCTGCTGTTGCCGCCAAACCTCCATGCGTCTCTGGACGATCTGGAAAATATCTGCGAGGAAAAACGCGAACTGGACCTGCAAACAAAATACCACCGCATCCTATACGCCTGGCTGCTGGTGCATATCCCGGCTTCCTACGCTTTATTGCTGCTCGCCACGGTGCATGCGGTAATGGCGTTGCGTTTTTGAGGGAGCAGGATGCCGCGGCGCGTACGCACCACTAAAAATCTCGCCAAGCGGATGGACCTGCAATATTTCAAGCAGCCACATCCCTGGCGTACGTGGAGGCTTCGGCTATCGATACTGGTCCCGCTAGTTGCATTAATATGGTTTGCAGCGCAGCGAGCCCGCAGCCAAAAAATTTACAGCAGCGGACCGCTGTCTACTGCTCATGCAGTGTTCGGAAAGCAATGTAACCTTTGCCATGTAACCACTTTGGGATTCTTTCGCGCGAAAGTCACTGACGATTCTTGCTTGAAGTGCCACGACGCACCTGCGCATCACGCGGATAAGGTGACATTCGCAGTCAATTGCAATTCCTGCCATATAGAGCACAAGGGGTCGTCTCGACTGGCAAGTACCCAAGACATAACCTGTACTCAGTGCCACGCGGACTTGCAAACTCGAAGCGGCAGCCCGCACTACGTACGAGCGATAAGAGATTTCGACAAACAGCATCCCGAGTTCGCGGCGTTGCAGGCCGGCGCTCGCGATCCTGGCCAGATCAAGCTGAACCATTACGCGCATCTGCGGCCGAATCTTGAGGGTCCAGACGGCCCCGTGCAGATGGATTGTTCTGACTGCCATCGCGTTACGGCCAGTTCATGGCCGTATGCGGGCCCTCAGTTCATACCGACATCCGTGCAGCCGGTTCAGCCTGTGTCGACCGAAACGGGGACGGAGCCTCACTCGCGCTCCAGGAATTACATGCTGCCAATTCTTTACGTCAATCAGTGCGCTGGTTGTCACGTGAAGGATCTGCAATTTGACCGGCGTTTTGATCAGGCCGCGCCGCACGGCAAGCCGGAAGTTGTGCAGGCGTATCTATTGCTGACGTACAGCGATTACTTCGCATCCCATCCCGCCGCGATCTCAGAAATAGTCGCGCCGGAGCGGATTCTTCCGGGCAAGATGAAATTGCCATTGCCAGTTCCACGCAACCGGCAGGAATGGATTGACCAGCAAATGATGTTGGCGGATATCTTGTTATTCGACAAAGGCTGCAAGCTCTGCCACACAATAATCGAACAAAACGGGACGCAACGGAAACAGTCCCTCCCCGCGGTAGCGAAGTCTTCGATACCGGCTCGCTGGTTTCTTCATGCCGACTTCAACCACGATTCGCATCGCCTGTTGACTTGCATAGCCTGTCACGATCGAACGCCGGAGAGCCAGGAAACTGCCGACATCCTGCTGCCGGGAATCGCATCCTGCCGCAAGTGTCACGAGAATGGCGGGCCTCACCAGGATTCCGCCAGCGCGCGCTGCTCCGAGTGCCATTCATACCATGATTGGAGCAAGGAGCAACCCACCAAGGGTAAGTTCACCATCCCACAATTGCGAGTGGGAAAATAGCGTCTGCGTCAAGCGACGATAGTGCCGTTTATCAGTGCGCGGGGCCGGGCGGGTTGTCTATAACCGTATAGAGCTGTCCATTGCGAAGATACATTCGCTGCATCTCCTGCCGGTTCAACGGCCGTGCTCCTCGGCGTCCAAGCACCGCTACCTGATTACCGCTCTCATCCACGGCTCGATCGCGATCTATGCCTTTGGATAGTGCCAATGCTGGTCCACGGGTGTGGTGAGTTGCAATCAGCCTCGGAGCAGGACGCGGGCTAAATCCTGAGAAGTTAGGGTCCGCCGCGGGCGAAAACAATTGAATGACTCGCAGACCATTCTTGCCGTCGGCCACATATGCGAATAGTCCCGATGACACCATGCCGAGCTTTACGTCGTTCGTATCATTCATAGCTCCATTCGCGTTGAAAATCTGGTCCAGCCGGGGTCGTTCAGGATGTTCTACATCGACTACCGCCAAACCATTCTTGCCGGCAGCCACATATGCGTAGGTGCGAGCCACATAGACATTGCGGCTGTCTTCCAGAGGTACCGACGCTTCCTCCACAGGAATTGGCCGGTCGAGATGCGTAATATCCAGAACCTTGAGTCCCACCCTATCGACGACGAAAGCGTAGCGAAACTGCACCGATATTCCTCGTGGCTCAACTAAAAAAGGCGCGCCGATTTGCGATACGAGTACGGGTTTAAGCGGATTGTCGAGGTTCACCACGGCCAATCCAGCATCGCAAAGGATGTAAGCATACGTGCCGACAATGGCGACCCTTCGCGCTCCTTTCAGCACGCCCCCGGGATTGAACGCCAAAGCGCGCTTAAGAAAATTATTGCTGGGATCGCCGTCGAGTAAAGTGCCGACGCCGGGGCTTTTGCCTTTCACGTTGGGGTCGCCGATAATGACCAGGCCTTCTTCCTTGTCTGCGACGTAGAGAAAACCGTAGATCAAATGAACGGATTGCTCTTCGTTCTCTGGACGATGAGTGCGCGACGGGTCCACCCCCAATGTCGTTGGAGTCGCCACCGCCATGGCATATTTCGTCGGCACATAGAAGCGCTGGCCGAGTGGCGAGACTGGAGCAGTAATAGTGCGCTGAGAAATGTCTTTGTCATCGACGTTCGCGACGTCATAGACGCGCAGCCCCCCTTTGCCCATGGCGGCGTAAAGATATTCACCGCGAGCTTGAACATCGAGAATGTTCGATCCGGAGTGCCGGTAAGCCTCCTTCAATTCACGGTTATTTTTTAAATGCTTGTTGTAGTCGTCAGGATAGGCAACTTCTTGCAGATCGCTTCCGATGACAGCGGGGGGCTCGTCATGTTCAGTGACCGCGACCGCCTCGTACCCCTTGTCTCCGACAGCGATGTAGATGTAGCGGCCCATGAAGTTCATGAAGTTCGTCCCGAGAAGGAGCAACTGCGTCATCCAAGCGTTATTGTCGCCTGCTTTGGAGACGTGACAGTCCGTGCAACCCTTAGTTTCCCGGGCGCGCACGGTATGGGGGACAAAGGTGCTGAAGGCCTGTCCGCTGAAACCTTCCGCAGAGACTGTCTGCTGCTGATAGTAGATCCAGTCACGATTATTGTTCTGAGAACTCACCAGCACAGCGCATGCCGAGCGTACGGGAGCGACTCGATGCCCGGTGACGGTGCCATCGATCGCCAGGCTGTAAGTATCGTCCCGCAGAACCTGGAAATCGTAAGACGTCCAGTTCCGAGTGGTAAGTCCCTCATTGTGCAGCATCGGCATCTTCTGATTTGCCGTCATTGAAAGATGACAACCGTAACACGTCGGGGCCCAGGAACTGTGACACGAGTAGCAGGTCATCCGGCTGTTTTCGTGCGCCAGCTGCGAGGCATCGCCGTTCGCGCTGCCCCACGTGAAGCCATCCCTCTGCATGGTCTTGGCGAGGCGAGATTTCTCGCTGTAGTGAGCGTTGCCGGGAGTAATGGAATCGATGACCTGGACCACTTCCCACTGCTGGTCTTTATCCAGCATAGAACGCTGATAGAGCCGATCTCCTTCCCAGTAGAAGCGGCGTTCACCCCAAGGCGTGCGGAGCCTGTCAAGCGCAGTGCCGCCGGAGGGCGCCGCGATGCCGGACGTTCGCAAAGACGGTCGTCGCTGGATGGTGCCATGGCAATCCACGCAATCGACTTCGATGGCGTTGCGCGTTTCTCCATACAACTTCCCGTTGCCATGACTGTCCTGGACAAAGTGGCAATCAACGCAATGCATCCCCTTTTCTAGATGAATATCTTTTAAGTGGACGGCCTTTTTGAATTTATCCGGATCATCGAAGGAAACTTGCTTGTCGTCTGCGTCAAGTAGATTGCCCTTGCGATCGTGCTTGAATACCGCGCGAAAAATCCATCCGTGACTATGGAAGTCGGCAAACTGTGTGTTCTTGAGGTCTTCGTTAAATTCTGGCGTCCCGGTCTTCTCCAGAAAATTCACATCGGACCAGTTGCCCCGAATCGCAGCCCGCTCGGGATTTCGCGCCTGGATATCATGCTGCTCCTTCGGACTGGGATGGCCTTGCCCTTTGGGATACATCTTGTCGCCATCCACTTCGTTATCCCACCACGTATAGCCAAAATAAGTCGCCACCATGTTAGTGCCGGGATGGATATGACAAACAATGCACTGACTCGATGGAATGGAACGAGTGAATTCGTGCTTCAGCGGATGTCCGGACTCGTTCTTGGGAATGGTTGGATCGGAGGTCGCACTCTTCCCAAGGTTGCCACCTGACGCATAATGCCCAGAATGTTCCGGCGAGCGATCATTGGCATAGATCACGTGGCACGCGCTGCATCCGCTGGCGCGAAAATCTCCGGGTTGATCGTTGGTCCCGGGGAATGACAGCAGTGGATCGAGCAAGCGCGTTTTTTGCAAACCGAGCACGGTCGGGTCGGTGCGTAGCAGCGTGCCAAAACCGCGCTCTCCCAGTTTGACGTCTGGCTTGCCCGGCTCTTCTTCGAGGCTGGGGATTCCGATTTCAGGTTTCTTCTCTCCGCCTCGCTCAAACGAGCGCAACACGTTGCCCGGCTGCGACACTTCCCAGCGTTGAATCGGTTCAAGGTAGGGAAGGATGCCCTTAGTACGTGTTTCCTCCGGGGTCGGCGGAGGGAAAGTCTGCAATCTCTGCGGCGTCCCGTCGGGACCGTAGCTTTCGGCAAAAAATGGATTCTTCAGCGGGATCGCACCATTGTTATATAGTGCGGCACCCCAGAGCATCGCGCCGTGGGTCATCATGCTGGTGCGCACGCGCTGGACTTCCGAGGTATGGCATCCGGCCCGGCCGCAGGTTTGCTCCGCCACACGAAGATCCCCGGGATTAATAAACTTGATGTAAACCGAATCCTCTTTTAACCAGTTGGTGTAGGAGCGAATCGGGTTCGCTGAGCTCCGGCCATCCTCTGCAAAGCGAGGGCGTGGGTGGGCCCGCTTCGTAAACTCCCGGTATTGCGGCGACCCTGGTTGTACATCACCCGGCAGTGCGATCTTGGCATTTCCACCATGACAGTCGGTGCAACCCAAACGTACGGTACCGGTGGTGTGCATGGTTGCACTGTCCATCGGATTGTGACAACTTATGCAGCCAACTGATTTCTGCTGCGCGTCCTCGGCCGAATCTCCCAGCCCAGACGGGTCTTGGTCACCGCTCGCCCGTGGCGGCAATTCCGAAGTGCGGTCTGCTGCTGCTGTTCTTCCGGGAGGATCGAACACAGTCAAAGCTCCGCAAACAAAAGCCGTAGCGCATAGGAAGTGCAGCAACCTGTTACAGAAAGGTTTTGCTCGCGAAAACGATCGCCAACAAGAGTGCTGCATATCTATCTCAGAACGTCAGCCTTATGGATGTGAATCCAGAAATTAACACTCGCTTATTGAATATGTCCTCGAAGCCGGTGCCAGGAATTAGGTTCGATACTCCCGCGGTGATCACGATATTCTCTGTCAAAGGGGGCCGATATTGCAGACCGATACCGGAATCGACGCCGATGCTGTGTCGGATCCCCGATTGGAAGAGGACGATTTGCAGCGGCTCGGTGCGGTCGAACCGAAGATAGTTCGCGTTTGCGAACGCGCGCAATTTGGGTGTCAGATTGAAATCGGCTCCAGCATTGAATACATAGACCCCAGGATTCACGAAATTGGCCTGCCCCTCTTCCTTGTTGCTCCGCAAGCTGACCAGAAGGCTGCCGGGATTGGTGAGCGTGATTCCTGTGCTGGTAAGGCGGATGCCTTGCTGGTCGAAGAAGCTGAAAGCTCCGCCGGCAAAGTTGGTTTCATCCACGATGCCGTCAAAGCCGTGGGCGGTCGAATCGCGCGGCTTCTGGAGCGCGCCATTCACGTTGCTGGGGTCACCGGACCCGTAAAAGAAGGATGTCCGGAAGCGAGCCCAATCTTTATCAATGGACAATTCCAGCGCTGCCATCCTTCCGTTGATGTCAACGCGTCTCCCTGCGATTGGATTGCGGGTGTCATGGCCCAGCGCCTGATAAAACGCGTGACTCACATTCACGCGACCGATATGACCATTACTGGCCCAGCCCAGATAGTAGGTGCGAATGCCATGTTGCAGGATTCCGTTATTCACCACCAACCCAATGGGCGATGGGCGGACCAGGAATCCGTTGTCGTCGAAGTGGATCGAGGGATCGTCGCGATTGTAATGAAAACTGAATTCTGTGGTGTAACCCTTGCTCAAGAAGTCCTGTATGTAGACATTCCCGATGTATACCTGCTGGTGGCGGCTATCAAAAGTGTTCAGGCCGCTATTCGTGTTTTTCTCCAGAAAATAGAACCAGGCCAGGTTGTAGTTGATTCGGTTCGATCGAAGATTTCCGAAGAGACGGATGCCTGGCTGCTCCTCGGCGAAAATGAAGCCGCGAAAATCGCTGATGAACTGCTGGATTCCCGCCCGAACCGAGATGAAATCAAAGTTCGGGCTTAAGTCGTGGAGTTTGGTCTCCACAAAGCCCTCTTGCAGTCCGGCATGAGTATCAAACCGGTTTGTGCCGTGGCGAACATCAATATTGACCAGTCCGCGCTCGCGAGTTTGCAGAAAATTCAGATTGAATTCCGGCGTAAAACGAATCCGGAAATCCACCGGTCGAAAACTGGTGTCGCCTTCAAAAAGATCGAAGGACAGCCGGAAACTTTGCGAGGCAAAGCCCTGTTCGCCACGGCCGAAAAAATCGTAGCTGCCCGACTGCTCGGAGGAAACCCCACTTGGCACAGGCAAACGTCGCGCGTCCAAGCCTGTGATGCTCGTACCCGTGAAGTCAAAAAACCATCTCTGCCCGAAGATAGGCTCGTCTCCTTTGAGGCGGCTACGATTGAACGGGTCGTACCAGTGTCCTCGGGTGTAGGGGAATTCGCCGCCTCTGCCATAGCGGTCCCAAGAGGGCATGGGCACGTCCCAGCGATCCGGTTCCTTCACGAACATCGCAGAGTCCGGGGGGACTTGCTCCGGAGCAATTCCCAGTGGTCCTGGCGAAGACGCTGCTTCGGCGGATCGCAATCCGGGATAAACGCCAGTTGGGGGGATTGGTGGTGCCGGCGCCGACGTTACAGCGGCAGGAACTCCGGATGGTCCTTTTGCCGGAGGTTGCTGACCGGCAATCCGCTCCAGCGCCAGGTCTGTCGTTTCCGGACCCTTGATTTTGAAATTAGGGAGGTCCAATGGCCTGAACCCTTCCTCCCGAATCTTAAGTTCATAGGTTCCCGGGACCAGATCAATGAAGCGAAAGATTCCTTCGGCATCGGTGAGTTTTTCGGTTATCACGGCGGTTCCGCGGAGCAGAGTTATTTTGACCCCGGGAATGCCAAACTTGGTCTGCGGGTCTTTTACCGAACCTTGGAGCGACGCGGCATTCGTTGAGGTGTGGCCGGGAATTCGCACTTGCCCAAACGCCATGCCCGTCAACACGACAAGGTACAGCAAGGCGCCCTCACAAGTCCGCGCCTTCATCCACCAAGACGGTCTCGTCACGTCAGTCTTCATCGCAAGAATTAAACTTGCGGCTCGCAGCCGATAACTTCACAGAAGTTAGGGCATAACTGGTATCACAACTGCCGCACGTGAGCAAGCACAGCTTGACTTTGTCCCAAGCGTGAGCATAATGGACGACGCAAAATAATTCCGATATGTCCCGCCTTTCCTCGCGAGCTCGAATAATTTTGAAGACGAGGAGCCGCGAGCGCTATTTGCTTGGTTTTTTTTCTGCGTTGGTCTGCGCCGCTGTTCTGTTATGCATGTCATGCGGGGGGAGCAGCCTCGCTTCACCTGCTAGTGCATCGGACCCACCCGCAGCAGCGGTCCCGCTCAGCGTTTCCGATGTGACCACTGTTGTGCAAAATGCCGTGATGTCTGTAAATGCGCCCATGATCGTTGCGGTTGCCGATCGCGCCGGAAACATCCTGGCGGTGTTCGAAACGCCAGGAGCACCAACGACAGCGATTGGGAATTTTAGCAACCCGGTACCGGCCGACGAACTGGCAGTCGGCTTGGCTCGTACCGCAGCTTTTTTCAGCAATGACCAGGCGCCGCTTTCTTCGCGTACGGTTCGATACATTAGCGGCATTCATTTCCCGCCCGGAATCGCCGGTACGCCCAACGCCGATCTTTACGGAATAGAAAACACCAATCGCGGCTGTATGCTGAGCACCAATTTTCTACCGGGACACTCGTTGAACCCGGCGCGGTCCATCGATGGCAGCCAACCGGGTGTGGGGATGATTACTGGTAAAGCGGATGCGAATGATAGCAACCCGCTTGCGGTCAATCCCGGGGGCGTGCCCCTCTTCAAGGGCGGAGCGGTTGGTGGCGTGGGCGTGGTGAGCACTTCACCCGAGGTAGCGGAATACGCGGCGTACTCGGGCGCGAACAAGTCGGGATTTTTGCCCGGCCCCTCCCAGCTTCCGCCACCAGGAGTAGTAATCATTGGCGGCATCGCCTTGCCTTTTGTGAACCAAACTATGCAGCCTGCGGGTACATTTGCTGGTCCCTTCGCAGGCAACTACGTCCCGGGACACGCGCCGCAACCCGGCTCGTTGCCACCTAATGGATTCCTAGTTGGTCCCAATGCCGGCAGCGCGCTGTCGCAGAGCGATGTTAACGAAATCATTATGAATGCCGTGGCGACGGCAAACACAACGCGAGCGGTCATCCGGCTACCACCCGGCTCCAGGACGAAAATGACGATTGCCGTCTCTGATCTAGATGGCACACTTCTCGCTCTATACCGCATGGATGACGGAACCGTATTCAGCGTCGATGTAGCAGCTTCAAAAGCCCGCAACGTAGTCTGGTTCAGTTCGGCTGGTGGGGCGGATTTAACCGGAGTCCCGGTCGGAACCGCTGTGACCAATCGCACCATTGGCTTCGGGGCCCAGCCATTCTTTCCGCCCGGAATCGACAGATCTGATGACGGGCCCTTTTTCCCGCTATATCTATACGACGTCGCAAACCCTTGCACCCAGGGACCCAGTTCGGCAGCCTTCCCACCCAACACCAATAACATGAGCGGAGTTGTCTTCTTCCCCGGAAGTCTGCCGCTATATCGAAATGGTGTGCTCGTCGGCGGCCTGGGTGTCAGCGGAGATGGTGTCGACCAGGACGATTTCGTCACCGCGGGAGCAGTTAACGCCGCATGCGGGGCGGGTGGCCCGTGCGGCGTTCCTGATTTTCAAGCGCCCGTCAACATGAGAGCCGACCAAGTCGTGATCACAAACGTGCGCCTACCCTATCAAAAGTTCCCGCGCAACCCGACCCATTAAAGACCGGCGGACACATCAAATGAGTTACCGCGATCAAGATCGGGCTGAGTTTGGTCGGTGGTAACCCCGTCGCCGGCAGCCGGACCATTCGCGCTGGTGGGGCCGCTTTGCCCCTAACTATCGAGCGACTTTAATTGACGGCAACATTCGCTCTCCAAGATCAATCCAAAGCTGCCTCCTTTTGCCTGAAAGTAGCCGAAATTACTGTAGCTCCATTTCTCTCCCGGCTCTTCCCGAGCTATGCCGCGCCTAGCGCTTCGGCGCGGCTGCTGGACTCCACTCCGGCTTTTTTCGCCACGAACAGGCCCGCAAAGGAACTGCGCACCTGAAAGAAAACGACGAACCATAGCACCGTGACAACAACGGCGGGCGCCATGTTTTTTGAGTCCAAAAATATGTGGAAGCCAAGGATGTTCACGATCACCGGTCCCGAGCAGCGTCAGTGCGAGCGGCACGTAGCGGTTGCTGAGCAGCAGCACACCACCGATGAGTTCCGTTCCGAACGCGATCACGTAGTAATGCGAGCCTACTAGAGCTCCCCTCCAAACAGAGTCGCCTTCATATCAAGAATTGCTGACTGTAGCGGCTCTGCTAACTCGCACGCTCCTTTTCGGCGCACGTCAAGACGCGGCCGCTTGCCCCTGAACAGTGGCCACGGCCGGCAACACACGCCTTTCTTGATCGTGCGAACTGCCAAGCCTTCGCCAAATGACTCGAGTAATTGCTGCGATCGGTAAAGCGAGATAAACGCCGGCAAATCCGCCAACGGCAGCGCCCACCATCAGCGTGAATATCGCGAGAATCGGGTGCATCTCCAACTCGCGCCCAAGAATGCGCGGGGCGATCCAGTAATCGATGAGAATTCTCCAGATAGCCAGCAGCGCACCCATCCATATCCAGTGACTGTGCGTGACGATACCGAAGATGATGATGGTGGTTGCGGCGGTCATCCATCCCGCTATCGGAATGAACTCCAGGACGCCCGCGAGGATTCCCAGGGCGAGCGCGTGGGGGTATCTCAACACCAATAGCGATAAAGACACATACGTAAAGGACAGGCCAACCAGGGTCATCTTCGCGCGGATGTAGTTGTGTAACACGCTGTTAAGCTCGCGCGACAAGGATTGCAGCCTGTCAAGATTCTCTTCGGTGGCAAATGTAGCCAGCGCCATATCGGCAAGGCGTCGTCCGTCAGCTAAAAAGAAGATCGCAAGAATCGGCATAACAGCACCTGCACCAAGAATCATTGCGACCAGACTCTGGATCTGGCTCGAAACCTTCCGGATGGGTTCACGGTGGGATGTGAGGAACTCTTTTGCGCGGAGGGTTTGCGCTTCGCTCCATCCATTCGTCTGCCCGACCTCCGTCGCGATCTCGCCGCTACCCAAACGGTTACTGAAAGATGCAACGTTCCGCAAGAACACACCCGGCCGGTTGCTTGCTTGCGGAATAAGGACATATACGGTGCCTGCAACAAGGATGAGCACCCCGAGGTAGCCCTCTGCAATGTGAAGGCCTCGCGCTTTTCTCCGAAGGAGTGAATGGCGATCCAGGAAACTCACGACCGGATCGATCAGGTAAGCGAAAAGGATGGACAAGCAAAAGATAGCGAGTACGGACCGTGCCATGTACACAATGACAAGCACAGACGCAAACAGCAGTATGGTCAGCAGTACATTTACCGTTTTTCGATCGAGAAATGCCATAATTGATCCTCTATTCGGGTTTTGCTTCAAGTTGTTGCTTGTAAGAAGCAAGCGCCTTCTGAAGCGCAGAGCGTGTCTTGTCAATTGCGACTTTCCGCACGATGCCCCCCTTGAAGCCAGTCAACCCCGCCTGCCGCGAGCCCTTGATGGTGATCAGGTAAAAACCGGTCCCGCTCGAGTCCTTCGCGCATACAGTGCCATCTAAGGCCGTTTGGAAGTAGTGACTCGCATAGAGCTGCTTCACGGCGACGGCGTAGGCGGGCATATCGGGAGATGTTCCGTGGTAAGTGATGACTTGAACCACTCGCAGCGTGGGCTTCAATCCGAAATTAACCTTCTCCCAGTA
>Ga0073928_10002549_pt1 | contig 30999 bp, 31 predicted proteins | sample PaiPotPPA55metaG_FD_76969 | JGI IMG/M metagenome (GOLD analysis project Ga0073928, IMG submission 76969) | Iron sulfur acid spring bacterial and archeal communities from Banff, Canada, to study Microbial Dark Matter (Phase II) - Paint Pots PPA... ...
ACAAGGGCGAGTTCATGCTGGGGGATAAGAGGTATTGTTACCCCCTGACCGTTACCGATCATGCCAGCCGTTATCTTTTGCTCTGCGAGGCCATGGAGTCGATCAAGGAACAGGGAGCCTTTACCGCTTTTGAGTGCTTGTTTAAGGAACGCGGCCTGCCCCAAGCCATCCGTTCCGACAACGGCGTGCCCTTCGCCTCTCCCAATGGTCTGTTCAACTTAAGCAGACTCGCCGTTTGGTGGCTGCGGCTCGGCATTACCATCGAGCGCATCCAACCTGGCCATCCGCAACAGAACGGCCGCCATGAACGCATGCATCGAACCTTGAAAATCGAAGCGACGCGGCCGGCCGGTTCCAACTTCCTTCAGCAACAAGCCAAATTCGACGCTTTCGTTCGCGAGTTTAACTACGAGCGTCCGCATGAAGCTCTCGATATGAGATGCCCGGCCGACGTCTATTCACCCTCCACCCGCCCCTATCGCGGCATCGGAGAACTTTCTTATCCCTTCCACGATCGCACCGCTCTGGTTACCTACTGCGGAAGAATCTGCATTTTCAAAAAGAAAATAAATCTCAGCACTTCTCTGGCGGGTCAAGCCGTGGGTATCAAGGAGGTCGACGATGGCATCTGGCTGGTGACTTTTATGGACTACGATCTTGGTTACATCGATCTGGAGGAAAAAACCCTGCAGCCCTTAAACAACCCTTTTGGCCCTAAAGTGTAAACTATGTCTCCGGAACGTTCTGTAAAGGATCTCTTCGGACCGTACAGCGGATTTCTGGAGCGGGCGATGGGAATCGAACCCACGTCCGAAGCTTGGGAAGCTTCTATACTGCCATTGTACGACGCCCGCTCATTGCATGAACGCAGCTAATTATATACAACTCGGGCCGCTACGGTACAGATGTGCGCCGTCAGAGATGCCAAGGCGTTGACTCGTAAGAGAAATCTAATGCTGTGCGTGTTGATCAAGCACAACCTTGGCCCTTGTCCTACACGCGACTAACAGTGTTTCCGCGCCCACAGATCGCGGAAAAGGAGCTTTGAGATGATCGTGTGCGGATCAGGTGGTGTGACGTTCGCGAATCAAAGACGCAGCCAAAGAATTCTGTTTGCGGTTCCATTGTCTGTGTCCGGTCGGAGCGCTTACGAAACGGCATTCATCGGACAGACCTCCACCCTGATCGTAAATGCGAGTGGTCGACTCGTCGCATTGAAGGAAACGGCGTTGGTAGCCCAAACCCTCAGCCTCAAAAACGAGAATACAGACATGGAAATTTCTTGTGCTGTGGTGAACATCGAGCGCCAAGCCAATGGTCTTCAGGAGGTGGGCGTCGAGTTTTCTGGAGGTTATCGAAATTTCTGGCGAGTCAATTTCCCCCCCCCGATTGGACCTCGCGTAGTCCAGACGCAAAGCACTTCGAGCACGAAACCCAGACCACGGCGGCGAGAACTGCGACCCTCAAGCGATAGCGTCTCAAAATAGCTGCATTCTGTCGTAGCGGATGTAACGGTTCAAAAAATATCCGTCAAAAAAACTAACTTCAAACTCAAGTTTGTAGCGGTTGTGTCGATATGCTTTGTGACGCACATTTCTGTCGGCTTCCCGCTGCTTAGATGGCGAACAGGCAAACTCTGCCCGCTAAGTTGTGTCTCTTCGGGACACATTCCCTTGTTGGCGCAATGTGCGCCCTCTTCCTGTCACGTAAGCCTATTAGTTTCATCCAATTTAACTAACATCTTTGGTAGTCAACCCGCAGGTACAAAGTTGCGTGCAGACCGGCAAAATTGTCACCTCGATCTGTCCGCAAAATTTTCTGTGAATTCTTTGTCAGGCTGTTGGTGGAGGAATCTCCATGGCTGCTGCTGGTGCGCAGATTTATCTGCCGATTCGAAACCGCGTGCTGATCGCCAGCGCCGATCCCCTATTTCGACTGCGGGTGATGAAAAAAGCCATATTCGCAGAATGCGATTGCGAGCAAGCGGTTGGGGGCGCGCACGCTCTAGCGAAGCTTAAGCAAATCAAATGCACTAAGGTGCTGCTGGATCGCTATCTGCCTGATCTGGATTCCGAGGAACTCGCCAAACTGATTCAAAAACGCTACCCGGAGATTACTGTCGGCTTCCTGGATTCGAAGATTGGCGACGAATTTGAGATTTGCGAAAAACAGACTAGCGCCAATCCAGGAGCAGCCGCGCTTCAAGAACAACCAACCTGCGACAACGAAAGTTCCTTCAGGGTTGCCACCACCACCGTTCGCGCTCCTGAAGATCCGCTGGAGGGGATGATCGGATCCAGTTTTGTGATGCAGCAGGTTTACAGACTGGCGCGGATGGTAGCCAGACGTGATACCACCGTGCTGATTACCGGTGAGACCGGGACAGGAAAAGAACTTGTTGCGGAAGCCATTCACAAAATGAGTCCCCGCTCCCGTCATCCGTTTGTGGTGGTCAATTGCGCCGCCATACCCGAAGCACTATTCGAATCAGAATTATTCGGCCACGCGCGTGGTGCGTTTACCGGAGCCATCCAATCACGTTTGGGGCGTGCGCACATGGCGCAGGGCGGTACGCTGTTCCTTGACGAAATTGGAGAGTTGCCCTTGAGCATGCAAGCGAAACTACTGCGCTTCTTGCAAAACGGAGAAGTGCAACGGCTGGGCAGTTCAGACGTATACCGCGTGGATGTACGCGTAATTTGCGCTACGAATGTTCGTTTGGCTGACCTGGTGCACGCCAAGCACTTTCGCGAGGATTTATTCTACCGCATGGCGGTTTTTCCCATCGCCGTGCCTGCCCTGCGTGATCATCCCGAGGACGTAGGCGCGTTGGCTAACCATTTTCTGGCCAAACTCTGTTCCGATATTGGCGTCCCGAAAAAATGGCTGACGACTGCAGCTCATAACTTTCTTCTTCAGGCGCGTTGGGCTGGCAATGTTCGTGAATTACAGCATGTTCTCGAGCGCGTGTTTATCCTGTCTGGCAATGAATTAGAAATCGTTCCCGCGACATTCCATATCGGGATGAGCAACATCGGCACGAGCAATCTTATAGAAACCTAAGACATAGAACACAACGCTGGCCGAAAACGTGCACGATGCAAAATATGCCCAAGGCGACAGTAATCAGGCAAAGAATTCGAAAAGTTTCCGACGAAGCCAGCCGCACCGTGGCGCAAAGAAGCCTCGCGCGCGCTTTCACGTCGTTCACTCAAGCCGCAGGCTCGCTTGAAAAGTCATATCTACAGCTGCAAGGGGAAGTAGCCCATTTACATGAGGAACTTCACAGAACCAGCACCGAACTGCAAAGAACGCTGGAAGAAAATGCTCGGGTCCGAGCCTATTTATCGCGAGTGCTGGAGAGTTTACCTTGCGGAATATTGGTAGTGGATTCCAATGCGCAAACCCAAATCATCAATCCCGAGGCCAGGCGTCTTCTGGCAGTATCGCCCGATTGGGCGCCTGGTCAGGGAAATCCACTGCCAGCAACACTTCAAAAACAGTTTGAGAAGGTTCCCTCCAATAGTTTCTTTTCGGAACAGGAATGGCTCGCTCCCGAAACTCCAGCTAATCGTTCTATCGGCATTTTGCGCGCGAACGTTAGCGAATTAATAGACGGGCACGGGGACACCATCTGGATCATTCGTGATATCACCGAGCAAAAGCGCTTGGCGTCGGAGCGCGAGAGCGCGCGCAGTTCGCGCGCTTTGGCGGAAGTCGCCGCGGTCCTGGCTCACGAGATCCGCAATCCACTTGGAAGCATGGAACTTTTTGCCGGTCTACTCGCGGATGCTACAGCACAAATGCCCGAGACGCGCCAGTGGGTCACTCATCTGCAAGCCGGCCTTCGAACGTTGTCCTCAACCGTTGATAATGTGCTGCATCTTCACAGCGCTCCTGAAGTGCAGATGGTGCCCACCAATCTCGATCGGCTGATCGGCGAAACGATGGAATTTTTGCTGCCTCTGTCCCGCCAGCGTGGCCAGCAAATCAAAATCGATAATCATATTGGCAAAATTTCCACGCACGCGGATACCAATCGCCTAAAGCAGGTTTTCTTCAATCTGGCGTTGAACGCGTTTCGAGCCATGCCCACCCGGGGTGTGCTTCATATCACGCTGCAATGGGCTCCGCAGTTTCCTGAAGGCATCGTGGAGATTGATTTTCAAGACCAGGGTCGCGGCATAGCGCCTGAATTTCTGGACCGCATTTACGATCCAGGATTCACGACCGTATCGGGAAGTCCAGGTCTCGGTCTGTCGGTGTGCAAGAAAGTTGTCGAGCAACACGGTGGCACCATTAGCGTGAGCAGCAAGCCATCGCAGGGAACAACATTTTCGCTTTTTCTGCCTGTTTCAGGAGTCGCCGCGTGAAGAATGTACTCATTGTTGATGACGAAGAAGCCATGCGGATCGCATTGGAAGCGAACTTTCGCCGCCGGGGCTGGCAAGTGGAGACGGCCACCGGCGTCACGGATGCTTTGGCGAAATTTCGCATTGCTCCCGCAAGGCTAGTGGTTACCGACATGCGCATGCCGGATGGCGACGGTTTGCAAGTTATGCAAGGTGTACGCACCTGCGCTCCTGAAACGCCTGTAATTCTCTTGACTGCTTATGGCAGCGTGCCTGACGCAGTTTTGGCCATCAAGGAAGGAGCATGCGACTACTTTCAAAAACCGATTTCCTTTGATCACCTGGAAGCGGCGGCACATCGATTTGTTGCCGCCGGCACGGAAAATTCCTCAGCAACATCATTTGAAGGCATTGGCCAGTCAGCCTCATTTCGCAATGTAATCGTGCGAGCCCAGCGTGTGGCTTCTACCGACGCAGACATTCTTTTAGAGGCAGAAAGCGGCACCGGAAAGGAATTACTCGCGCGCCTGATTCACCGCGCCAGCCCCCGGGCGAGCGGTCCGTTTGTGGCGGTTAACTGCTCGGCTTTTCCAGATAATTTGCTGGAAAGCGAGCTTTTCGGCCACGTGCGAGGGGCTTTTACGGGAGCTGCGACATCGAAGCCAGGAAAATTCGAATTGGCCGATGGCGGCACACTTTTGCTGGACGAAATCGGCGAGATGCCCCTATCGCTACAGCCCAAGCTTCTGCGCGTTCTTCAGGAGCGCGAGGTGGATCGACTGGGCGACACCCGTCCACTCGCCGTGGATGTGCGCGTTATCGCCACCACCAATCGTTTCTTGCGTGTCCAGGTGGATGCCGGGAAATTCCGCGCGGATCTTTATTATCGCCTGAACGTAGTGCCGCTGACCATTCCGCCGTTGCGCGATCGCAGCGAAGATATTTTACCGTTGGCCGAATTTTTCCTGCGCAAGTATGAGGATAAAACCCGCCAGGGAATGTTCCGGCTCACCCCCGAGTTTGAAGCTCAACTACAAGCTCATGATTGGCCCGGAAATGTTCGAGAACTTGAAAATCTCATTCGTCGAACATTGGCGCTGGCGACGAGTACAACGCTTGGTCCTCAATTTATCGAGATGTCCGGCGCACATGGTCCCGGGCATGACCGCGAACTGAAATCCGGAGTGACACTGCATGCCATGGAACGGCAGCTTTTGGAAAAAACTTTGGATGCCACTCATGGAAATCGCACCCGTACCGCGGAATTGATGGGCGTCAGCTTGCGCACGGTACGCAACAAAATCCGCGAGTATGGCTTGCCGGCCTGGAGGGCTTCATGAGTTTTTTGAATACCACGCAACTGGTTCTGCTCGAACGATACCTGGATGGAACTTCCATGCGACAAACGCTGGTGTCCACCAACGTCGCCAACGTCGACACGCCCGGATATCAGACGCGTGATGTCGATTTCCGCGGCCAGTTGCAGCGCGCCTTGAGCGGCGACGACAACGACGAGCTTGTTCCCTTCGTTATGCCTGTACGAGGACTCATCTCGCGCCCGGATGGAAACAATGTGAGTGTTGACCGCGAATCCCTGCTTTTGGCGGAAATTCAGCTGCAATACAAAGCGGCTATTTCCATTCTTCGGGCAAAATTTGCGCAACTTAGCACCGCAATCAAGGAGGGCCAACCATGAATCTCTTTCGGGTAATGGAAATAAGTGGTTCCGCGTTGCTCGCGGAAAGAATGCGTGCGGAAGTAGTGTCCGCGAATCTCGCCAACGCGGAAACCACGCGCGTTGACGGAGGCGGCCCTTTTCAGCGAATGCACGTCGTTTTCGGCGCGCGGCCAGTGGCGCATCCCAGCTTTGGAATGACCCTCGCGTCATTCGGCGATCTGCACGCCGAAAACGTCCGCGTAGTTGGCCTGGTCGGCGACCAAACGCCCCCGATCCAACGCTTCGAACCCGGGCATCCGGATGCAGACGCGCAAGGTTACGTTTCTTATCCAGCAATCAATCCGGCGGAAGAAATGATCAATCTGATGGGCGCCGCCAGAGGATACGAAATGAATGCCTCAGCCATCGCCAGCATTAAAAACATGATTCAGTCGGCCATTACCATCCTTGGCTAATGTAACCAGTGAAGGAGATCAGCGGTGACCAATAGCATTCCAGGATTTCCTCCCGGAAATATTGATGTGGGAAGCAGCGCGGCAGCCATTAAGCCGGCCACCTCGGGAAAGTCGTCCGACTTTATGAGTACCTTGCAAGGCGCCATGGGGCAAATAGGAGACATGCAGTCCGAAGCGGATGGAAAAGTAACTCAATTGCTAACTGGCAATGGCCAGGACGTTCACTCCGCGATGATTGCCATCGAAAAAGCCAACCTGGCGTTCGAGATGATGCTGCAAGTGCGCAACAAAATTATCGCTGCCTATCAAGCGGTTTCCGGTATTGCCTTTTAGAGGCGGCTACCTCTTCTGGAACCTATAGACACGATCGACGCAACGTTCTTCCGCGGCCCACATGGAAAAGACCGTGAAACAGATCATCGCCTTCCTAAATGGCTTGAGCCTGCAGCAAAAAGTGCTCTTGGTGGTAAGCGTCCTGTTGGTAGGCGGGTCCTTGTGGCTGTTCGTTTATCTTCTGGGTGGAGGCGACTACAAACCGCTGACCGCAGGCATGTCCCCCGTGGATGCGCAAGATCTCGCGCGGCGACTCGCGGCGCAAAATATTCTCTACCAGATTTCCAGCGACGGAGCCACCGTGCTGGTTCGCGCAGATCAACTCGACAAGGCGCGTCTCGAAGTTGCGGCACAGGGGCCACTCGCCAGCGGCCGGCTGGGTTTCGAGATCTTCGACAAGCCCAATTGGTCCGGCAGCGATTTTTCCGAAAAAGTGAATTACCAGCGCGCCTTGGAGGCGGAATTGGAGCGCACCATCCAAAGCATGAATGGTGTCGCAGCCGTTCGAGTGCACTTGGTTTTGCCGAGGGACTCACTCTTCAGCGACCGGGAACGCCCCGCCAAAGCTGCGGTAGTCATGAAGCTCCGCGGCACGCGGCTGACAGAACAAATTTCCGCTTCGGTTGCCAATCTCGTTTCCAGCTCCTGGGATGGCCTTTCCCCGCAGAACGTCACGGTGGTAACTACTGACGGGCAAATGCCTGTTTCCGGTCATGGTCACGGTGCACTGGGCGTCCCGGGAAACCAGGATCTTGAGGTCGTGCTCGCTGAGCGGGTGATTCAAACGCTAGTCCCGATTCTCGGCAACGAGCATGTTCGATCCAGCATAACGGTTGAGTATGACTCTACGTCCGGTGAGAGTACGCAAGAAGTGTATGACCCGAACACTACCGCGGTACTGACATCTCAAACTTCAGAAGAAACTGCAGCTGATCTGGAGCCTTCAGGTATTCCTGGAACACCCAGCAATATGCCAAACGCCAAGGGAACCCCCACTGTCGCTGGGCAGGCGAAGACGGCCACTTCCTCGCAGGGCATACACACAGAGAGCAAAACCTTTGCCGTCAGCCGCACCACACATCACCTGCTCGAACCCGCGGGCCGCGTAAAGCGCATTGCTGCCGCTATATTGGTCGATGATGTAATCGATGTAAAAACCGTCGCCGGCAAGTCGCAAGAAACACGCCGGAAGCACACCCCCGAGGAAATGAAGCAAATTGAGGAACTGGCCAAAGCGTCGATTGGGTTCGACGCCGTTCGCGGCGATCAATTTTCTCTGCAGAATGTGGCGTTTACCGAGCCAATCATTGAGTTACCGGTGCCGCCGGGCCGCGTTCAACGCATTGTGGACATATTCGAACACTGGACTGGCGTGTTGCGATACGCAGGTCTATTGGCACTGTTCATAGTGATTTACTTTCTGATTCTCCGGCCAGTAAAAAACCAGGTAGTCCGAATGTTGCAACAGCCATTGATGGTATCGGATTCAGCAGAAGCACTGGCTGGCGCCCAAGCTGCGATCTTGGAGGCCAAACGAAGTCACGTCGCTCTTCCGGGAGACACCACGGACGCCTCTCCCGAAGTTCAACGGGTTGTGGCATTGAAGAAGCAACTCGTTACCAAAGTGAAAGATGATCCCGCATCCGCCAGTCGCTTGATCCAGAACTGGCTGAGGAAAGTTCCAGAGCACAAATGAGCGACATTCTGTCAGAGCCGCTGACTGGTCAGCGCAAGGCCGCTATTCTTCTGGTCTTACTTGGTGACGAAGCGGCCGCCGGGGTATACAAAATGCTTCCTCCCGGCGAACTACGTCAGATCACTCAGGAGATCGCGGAATTGGAATATATTTCCCCTGAGCTGGCCGCCACCGTTCTCCAGGAATACCAGAACCTCAGCATGACGCAGGAATATCTATCTCAAGGTGGCCAGGAGTTCGCTAGCAAGCTCTTGATCAAAGCCTTCGGGGAAGCCGGAGCGCGCACTCTGCTGGAAGAAGTGACTAAGGCCCAGGAGCTTAGTTCCCAGAATTTGGATACCCTGCAGAAGACCGATCCTCAGCAGTTAGCGAAATTCATTCAGGGCGAGCATCCGCAAACCATCGCTTTAATTGTGGCCCACCTTAACGTACGCACGGCGCGCGTGGTGCTGATGCTGCTGCCGGAGAAGGTTCGCGCTCAGGCCGTCAGACGGCTCGCAGAGTTGCAGCAGTTCTCGCCAGAAATGGTAAAGAAAATTTCCATGGTTTTGCACCGGCGTCTCACCGGTATGGGGCAACAAAGCCGTCGCTCGTTTGGCGGGGTAAAGGCCGTCGCCGATCTGCTCAATAATATCGATCAGGAAGCCACGAAGAGCATTCTGGCGTCCATTGAACAAGACAACGAGCCATTGGCAACTTCCATTCGCAATCTGATGTTTACATTTGAAGACTTCCTGGATGTGCAGGATTCCGGACTGCGAGAGCTATTGGGCCAGCTTGACAAGAAAAGCCTGGCGGTCGCGTTGAAGGGCGCCTCCGACGATCTAAAAAATCATTTTTTCAAGGGTATGTCCTCCCGCGCCGTGGAGATGCTGAAAGAGGATATGGAAGCATTGGGTCCTATCCGTTCGCGGGACGTCCAAGCTGCACAACACGAAGCTGTGACAGTGGCTCGCAAGCTGGAAGCAGAAGGGAAGATTGCTCTCAAATCAGAGCAGGAGGAAGCTTATGTCGTCTGATCGCGTAAACCCGCAAAATACGAAAACGAACACCGAGACCTTTCATTACTTGTCCCCGGAGGATGACACCGCGGGGATAGCCTCGGGCAATGCTGACCCGCTAGAGTGGCAGAAACGAATATCCTCCTCTCTAGCCAAATCGGAACAACATGAAAAGGAGACATTTGAGCGCGGGATGCTGGAGGGAACCAACCGAGGTAAAACCGAATTCGACAAGCAGATTGAAACTTCGCGGGCCATGGTGGCCAATGTTGTGCAAGCGTTCAAAACGCAAAGAGAAAATTATTTCAATCGCGTCGAGACCGAAATCGTTCAGTTATCGTTGGCCATCGCTCGCAAAATCTTACACCGCGAAGTTCAGATGGACCCTTTACTTCTTGCCGGCTTGGTGCACGTTACTCTTCAGAAGCTGGAAAGTGGCACACGCGTCCGATTACGCGCGAACCCGGCGGACATTCATTATTGGAATGAGTACTTCAGCCAGCCTGCTTCCTTTCAGCCTGCGCCCGAACTGATTGGCGACGATAGCCTCAAACCAGGCGAGTGCACCCTGGAAGGCGATATGGGTACCACTCAAATCAGCATCGAGACCCAACTTAAGGAGATCGAGCAAGGCTTCTTTGATTTGTTGGAACAAAGACCCCGGACAACTTGATGGCCACGCCTGATCTCCTCGATTCGTATTTCCGGCGCTTGGAGGATTTTTCCGTTCTGCGATGGAGCGGTCGAATTACCAAATCGATCGGATACGTGGTCGAATCGGATGGCCCGTTTTGTTCTGTTGGTGAAGGCTGCGCCATCATCACCCAGGACGGACAAGTATCTACCGGCGAGATCGTGGGATTCCGCGGACGCACGGTACTTTCGATGCCACTGGAGCGCCCCAACGGCATTCGTTATGGCGACCGCATCGTCACTCGCGGAACCCAACCGTCGTTACGTGTGGGGCCAAACGTCCTCGGTCGCGTTATCGATGGCGCGGGAAAGCCAATCGACGACAAACCACCCTACCGCGCCAGGGAATACTGGCCATTTCATGGCACTCCGCCATTGCCGCTGGACAGAATTCCGATCCAAACTCCGCTTGGATGTGGGATTCGCGCCATCGACGGAATGCTCACCTGCGGGCGCGGCCAGCGGGTCGGAATTTTTGGGGGTAGCGGCGTAGGAAAAAGCACGCTCATAGGAATGATGACCCGCAACACTTCCGCGGACCTTACGATACTGGCGCTAGTTGGTGAACGCGGCCGCGAGGTGCGGGAATTTCTTGAGGAAGCCATCGGCGTCGAAGGGCTGGCTCGTTCGGTCCTAGTGGTGTCGACTTCGGATCAGTCGCCCTTGCTGCGTATTCGCGCGGCTCTTGCCGCTACCACCTTGGCGGAATATTTTTGCAAGCAAGGTAAACATGTTTTGTTGGTGGTCGACTCTCTTACACGCTTCGCCATGGCCCAGCGTGAAATTGGCTTGGCTGCCGGTGAGCCGCCCACCGCGAAGGGCTACACCCCATCAGTTTTTACCTTGCTGGCCCGGTTAATTGAGCGCGCCGGAAATTTCGGCAGTGGCAGTATCACCGCCTTTTATACCGTCTTGATGGAAGGCGACGATCAACAGGACGTGCTTGTTGATGCCGTTCGCGCACTGCTGGATGGACACGTGATTCTCGACCGTGCACTCAATGCCCAGGGTCACTATCCCCCCATTTCCATTCGCGACAGTTTAAGCCGCTTAATGAATTCAGTATGTTCGCCGGAACATATCGAGAAGGCTCGGCGCATTCGCAAACTTATGGCCGCCTATGCGGCCTCGGAGGACTTGATCCGCGTGGGTGCTTACCAAAAGGGATTTGATCCGTTGCTGGATCGCGCCATGGCCGCGCTCCCATCTATAAACGCCTTTTTGCAACAAAAGAAAAACGAGCCGGCTCCCTTCGATCGCTCGGTGCAAGGCTTGCTGAGTTTGCCCGAATAATCATGGCCTTCCGCTATTCACTGCAATCCATCTTGCGTTTGCGCAGCAGCTTGGAACGCCAGGCGGAACAGCGCTTGTTCGTGCTGGCTGGCCATGTGGTTCGTCTGCGTGCCGAAATTGAGGAGTTGGAGCGCAGCGAACTGGACAGAAAACGGTCCGTTAATGTTGAACTAAGCGCCGGCTCCTTTGCCGCCGCTCTTCAATATATGGAAATGTGCGCACAAGCTAAGAGAGAAAAGCGGAAAGAACTCCAATTGCGAATGGTGGCAGCGGAACAGCAACGTTTGACGCAGCTCTCCGTGTACCTCCAAGCGCGGCAGAAACGCGAAATACTGTCACGGCTCCGGGAACAACAGAAATCAGAGTATGAGCTCGAGGTTTCCCGTCGCGAGCAACAAAGCGCTGACGAAACTTTCCTGCTGCATACTTTTTTTGAGCATAAAGACTGATTCTGCCGCGTGCCCGGCAAACTCTGCCGAGGCAATAGCTTACAAAAAACATTTTTCTAGTTCTTGTATTTACATCTTGCTGAATAACAACACTTTGCTTCGCCGTACGTCCCGCCGCAACGAAATCGCGAACGGCAGCCAACTTGCTTCTCTTTCCTTCGGTGGTATTCGATGCAGCCTGTCTCTAACACGAGTTTAGTTCCAGATAACGCGGCGCCAGGTACTTCCAATGCCGCGGGTCGCTCGGGCAGATCTTCCGCACCAAACGAGCAGCAACAATTTTCGCCCATCCTTCGCGCCGCGATCGAAAGGCCGGTGGCCAAAAATCCTCAAGTTCATTCACAACGATCTGATAACAACTCCTTGCGGGAACAAACTAACAAACCCGGGAAACAAGTATCCGGCGATAAAAAGTCTATATCCGCGACAGCGCCGCTGGACCTGCCAAAACTTCTTAGAACTCATGCGCTTTCACCCCAGGCGCTGGAAATCAAATCTGCTGCTCCTGCCACAAGTTTTACCGGTGACGCAAATTCTAGTGGGTCCAACACTTCCACGGTTACGCAAGATAAACCGTTTACCTCTCAACTTCAGGACGCAAAACATCCGCCAATCGCGACGGCTTCGGGCACCCCAACGACAATCGTAATTCCTGGGCCGCAAAGCAACCAGATGCAGTCTCTCTCTACATCAGCTTCGGCGATCGTCAGCGAGGGGTCTGCACAAACAAATCAGCTTCCTTACGCGACCGCAATGAATTCGGGAATCGTTACCGCGAGCGCTAAGCCTTCGTCGCAACAAAACGACCTTCGCTCTCGGGCAACGGAATCCATTCTAGCTTCAATCCCTGATTCAAACCTGAAACTCTACAAAGACTCGGCAGGTGTTCTTCTGGCGAGCGATACTTCCGTTGCCGGTGAAACGACCAGCCCGGTCGGCCCCCATACCGATACGGCCGTAGCACCGAGCAGCGGTCAGTCTGCGAGCAGTACCTCGGCGCCCACCTCATCGTCGTCGCAAGTCGGCGCGCAACTCTCCGGCGACTCGCCCTTTCCCAATGCGCTAGTCCCACCTATACCGGACTTGTTAGGAGCACTCGCTAATCAACCTGACTCGCTCTTAAAGTTCGACAAGCCCGCTCAGCAAAATCCTGACGGCAGCTCTGTTTCCGGGTCTGTTCTGCGACTGAAATCAGATGGTTCACCGTCGCTCAGCGTGGCTACATCGACTATCGCGCAAAGCGATCCAAGGTTTGCAGCTCTGCTATCCTCGGTCACCCAACATCCAAATATTTCTCTTCCCGCGGCCGATCAGAAACTTCAAGGCACAGTACAAAAGGAATCAACCACGCCGGTACCGGCATCCAGCATGCCCGCGACAGCATCCGATTCATCTCACCCTCAGGATTCTTCCGCCGGTAATGCGAAACAAAACGGCTCTCAGTCATCTGCAACTTCCGCCACAACGGATGGAACGAACCAGTTCTCGATGAATATTCATAACGCGGCGGCGCCAAAGGCAGACTCGGTCACGCAGACTTTGGTTACCGCTCCCGTCTCTTTACTCTCAACGAGCAACAAACCCGCAAGTTCGACTGCGCCGCTTCCGCAAACTTCCCCGAGATCCCTGGAGACGCCTCAGCAGGCTGCCAACGCGACCAATTGGGGTAGTGGACACTTTGTTACCGACGCGCGATTGATACAAACTCCGGCTCTGAGCGAGATGCGTATCTCCATGCGATCCGATCAACTCGGTTCCGTCGAGGTCCGTGCGCATTCTGTGGGCGACGAAATGGGAGCCGCGATAATGGTGGAAAAGCGCGACGCTCACACGGCATTGGCGATTGAACTGCCTGCGCTTCAGCAATCTTTAACTGAAAAACACATTAATCTCGCGAGCGTTGTGTTGACGCAAGGTTCGCTCAGCAGCACGACCGGGGATTCCCAAGCTAGTCCGCAACAAGGGGAGCGCCATCCCCCAGGCATTCCTGTCGTCAGCGCTTATTTGAATCCGGATGCGTCCGGCGTAGGAGTTATGTCTTCAACTCTTTCCATTGGGCCAGCAGTGATATTCAATTCGCACGGAAGGTTAAGCGTGCACGCGTAGTTCGCACGCGAAAGGAAAATTATGATTCCACTTAGCAACATCTTAAATGCAGTTAGCCCGCAGGCTGCAGCGGCGACAACCCCTGTACCGTCCACGGCAGCCTCACCAGCAACCGCAAGCAATCTGCTGGGCCCGAACTCGTTCATCACTTTGCTTACCGCTCAGCTCCAGGCCCAGGATCCGCTAAATCCCATGGATCCCAATCAAATGGTCAACGAACTAACCAACATGAACACCTTGCAACAAACCATTCAGATGCGCCAGGATCTCGACGCTTTGCTCGCCTCCGCCAGTGGCAAACCGCCAGCTACTACTCCGGCGAGCGGAACCGCCGCCAATGCGACCACCTCAGCAGCGTCAGCTTCAAAAACGCTCAATGCCATTTCGCCCGGTTTGTCCGCGCTCTCGGGCTCCGCATCCGCCGTTTCTGCAGCAAAGCAATACGTCAAGGCGCAATTGCAATCCCAATTTTTATAGGAGAATAAAATGCCATCATTTTCAATACCACTTTCGGGTCTGGACGCTGCTTCGACATCGCTTTCGGTCATCGCCGATAATTTGTCGAACCTCAACACCGTTGGATTCAAATCGCAGAGCACACAATTTCAGGACCTCTTCTACCAGCAGATCGGTACGAGTGGAAATGGAAACTTGATTCAGGAAGGTGTCGGTGTTGCGGTCGGGGCCATCAGCTCAGATTTGACGCAGGGCAGTATTCAAAGCAGCGGAGTTGCTACCGATGTGGCTATCCAGGGCCATGGATATTTTGTCGTGGACCAGGGTGGCGAGCGGATTTACACACGCGCCGGAAACTTTTCGGTTAGTCCCACGGGCCAATTGTTAACCCAGCAGGGTGGTCTCGTCCTCGGTAGCCCATCCATAAACGGTGTCGTGAATCCGAACGCCGCACTTGCACCGCTGATCATCTCTGCGGGAACAACTAATCCGCCAAAGCCAACTACTAGTGTTCAACTTTCCATGAATCTTAATTCTGTTTCGAGCTTGCCGGTATCCGCAGCGAGCCAGCAAACTGGAACAGGCATTCTTCCTACTGCAGCGCTGACCGTTGGTAGCGTGCTGACCATCAGCGACGGTGTAACTCCCTTCACCTACACAACAGTTTTGAATGACACGCTGGCCACCGTGGCAGCGCAGATCAACACCACAACCAATTTCACGGCGAGCATATCCGGAAATTCTTTGTTGATTGCCGCCAAAAATGGCAATCCCGTCACGTTTACGGCGAATACTCTCAAGGATGCGGCTGCTAACGTGGAAGCCTTTGCCTTTGCCCCTTCCGCCACGGTAACTCCGGCCGGCACATTCAGCACCTCCGTCACCGTATTCGACTCCTTGGGTGCTCCGCATGTGCTCTCCTACAATTTTACAAAAACCGGTCCGAATGCCTGGTCTTACGCCATTACTATCCCTGCCGCGGATGGCACCGTGACTGGCGGTACCGGAAATCTGGCCTTCAACGGTTCCGGACAACTCATTGCTCCCAGCACCAACGTTGCGGGAATCTCTATTGCGCTAACGAATGGCGCCAACCCATTGCCTTTCACTTGGGATCTTTTTAATCCCAACGGTGGTGGGGGACTCGTCACGCAACTGGCGGCGGCCTCGGCTACTTCCTCGACTCAACAAGACGGCTTCTCTAGCGGCACGCTCGTTAACTACACCATCACCAGCGACGGAACTATTCAGGGAACCTTCAGCAACGGTGAAACCTCCGCCCTTGGTCAGATTGAACTCGCCTCTTTCACGAATGAACAAGGGCTAGTCCGCAACGGTTCGAACGAATATTTGTCCAGTCTCTCTTCCGGCCAGGCTAACGTCGGCACTCCCGGCACAGGAGGTCGTGGAACTTTGAGCGGCGGGGCATTGGAACAATCCAATGTGGATATCGCGACGCAGTTTGCGCAGTTGATCGTCGCGGAACGCGGTTACCAGGCGAACGCCAAATCCGTCACCACCTTCGACACTGTCACGCAAACGGCTATCGCGCTGATCCCGTAAAAGGAAATGTCTTCGCGCGTATCTGGTCGCATCGCACACCAGACCATGTCTCCAAGACATTCTAATGAAGATTTTCTCAGAATTGATGAGGCTCAGTAGTAGGTGTGAAGCGGAACAGCAAGAAATTTGAGCGCACCGGCTAAGCTGAATTTTCTAAACAACTTGTGCTGCTCTTGAGCATCTGGCTCTTAACGTTCCGTTCTGGCGATGGCTGTCCAATTGCACATTGCATGGTGGTATGAGGCCAGGTGACGAAAAACTTGACGATTTCAGAGCTGATAAATTTTCGCGTGAACTAAAAGCAGATCAATCAGCAGCCAAATCTTCCGCGGGCGTTTTAATTGTGGCCATAATTCTTGGCCTGGCGTGTGGCGGTGGCGCGGTATGGTTCGCCATGCAAGACAGCCATGCCGCAAGCCCGACAAAAACAGAAGTAGAAGATCCCCCGGTACCGAAGTACATCGTTCATCTCGATGGGTTCACCGTGAATTTGGCGGACTCTGAGGAAACGCATTTCTTACGGATTACCGTCGATCTGGGCGTCGATCACATCCCTAGCAGCAACGAAAAAGAAAAAGACTCCGGGGGCTTTCCGAAATCCCGCATCCGCGATGCCATTCTCTCCGTCCTCACCATTTGCAAGGCGGACGTACTCCTCACCACGGCAGGGAAGCTGCAACTAAAAAAAGATCTGATCGAAGCTCTGAATCGTACTATCCCGGATCTTGATGTTCGTGACGCGTATTTCACGGAATTTCTGGTGCAGCGCTGAGTATGAGCACGCTGGCCGCAGCACCACTCGCTCTTGCAGCAGTCATTCCGGAAGAAATGTGGGAGGAAGCTGCGTTTCTGCCATGCGTGTTAAGCATCGATCTGCAAGTGCGAAACTTCACCATTCGTGATCTTCTGCGGATGGAATCAGGAACCATCCTCGAGTCCGGCGTGGCTAATGGTGCCGATGTTCCGGTCTTGGTGAATGCGCATCTAGTTGGTTGGGCGGAGTTTGAGATCGTAGGCCGGAGTCTAGCGGTTCGCATGACTGAGTTAGCGTAGCCCTAAAAATCGAAAGTGAAACACCGAAAGCGCGCCATCCATGGATACAGCACGCGAATACCACACCGGTTCAGAGTCGGGGAATACCCGTGCTAATACCTTGACGCGCTGGATGCGCGGGCTTCTAAGGACCCTGCGTAGCATTAGGATTCGCAATCGAACACGGACACTCCAACTTTGCGAAACTCTCCCCCTCGGGGACAAACGATTCCTTGCCGTTGTTCAATTTAATCACCAACGCTTGCTGATCGGCTCGACCAGCCAATCCATCTGTTTGTTGCAACAGCTCGACTTATCAGAAGTTGCGGTGCACGAAGTAAATGATCCGCGAACAAACTGTTCCGAGAGTGCTGACGAGTGATGCCCAATCTTCGGCGCTCGGCCGTTTTGTTCTTACTTATCGCGGTGATGACCCTCATCTGGGGTGTCCCTGCAACCACCGCGGCGACACAATCTTCAGCTATTCAGCTGCCCGGAGTCACTGTTAAAGGCGATTCCACCTCCATCAGTATCATCATCCTTCTCACGATACTGGCGATGTTGCCTTCCATCCTTCTTTCCATGACCCCTTTTGTGCGCATTCTGGTCATCTTCCATTTTTTGCGTCAGGCGCTCGGCACGCAAACCGCACCTACCAATCAGACACTCATCGGGCTCTCACTTTTCTTGACGTATTTCATCATGCAGCCCGTGGGAGCCGCCGTAAATCAGCAAGCCATCGTCCCCTTTGAGCGCGGAACGATTACTTCCTGGCAGGCGCTTGAAAAGGGCGCTGTTCCAGTGCGTCTTTTCATGCTCGGCTACACCCGCGAAAAGGATCTGGCGTTGTTTGTGGAAATGAGCAGGGAACCCAGGCCCCAGAAACCGGAGGACCTTTCCATGCGCATCGTTATACCGGCCTACATCATTTCGGAATTAAAGACCGGTTTTCAGATTGGCGCGGTGTTGTTTCTTCCGTTCCTGGTAATTGACCTGGTGACCGCTTCGGTAACTACCTCGATCGGTATGTTGCAACTACCTCCGGTAGTCATTTCAACGCCGTTAAAAATTTTGCTCTTCGTGGTAGCCGACGGCTGGAATCTGGTGGTCGGTTCTACTCTTAAGAGTTTTCACTATTGAGGCCCACCAATGACTCCTGAACAAGTTGTGGAACTCTCCCGGCACACTATCGTGGCGGCATTCTGGGTAGGCATGCCAATTCTTCTGTCCGCCATGTTTGTCGGCTTAATCATAAACATCGGGCAGGTGATGACCTCCATCCAGGATATGACCGTATCCACCGTGCCGCGCCTCGCTGCCGTGGGCGTGATCATATTTTTTCTAACTCCCTGGATGCTGAACCATCTGGTGATTTTTACCAAGACGCTCTTTGGCGATTTCAATTTGTACACCCAGTGAAGGAAGAGAACACGCGTGCTATCCATCCTCGAACATTTTCTTTATCACGCCATGCCCATTGGTCTGCGCGTCGCGGGCTTGATGAGCTTTGCTCCTTTTCTGGGAGATGTTGCCGTGCCTGCCCGTATTAAAGCGGTCTTCACCATCGTGCTTACCGCGCTGCTGTACCCCGTATGCGCGGTGCCGCAGTTCGCCTTAACACCCTGGGGCTGGGCGCGTTTGGCAATGGGTGAAATTACTATCGGCCTGGGCTTGGGTCTGTGCATGCAGTTTGTTTTCGAAGGCGCCCAACTAGCGGGACAACTCGCCGGTTTTCAACTCTCATTTTCTCTGGTGAACGTCATCGATCCGCAAACAAACGTGGATACGCCGGTACTCTCCGTGTTTCACCAACTTCTGGCCTTGCTGTTTTTCCTGCGCCTGGATGTGCATCATTGGATTCTTCGCGGGCTCGCCAAAAGTTTTGCGTACATGCCTATCGGCAAGGTGGTGATTTCCGAAGCCGCGATGAAAATGTTGTTTCGCGACGCCACCGCTATGTGGCTGGTTGGCGTTCAAATAGCCGCCCCCATCTTGCTGGCCACTATGCTCATCGACGTTACCGTCGGCTTTCTAAGCAAGGCCTCGCCGCAACTGCCCGCCATCCTTCTCAGCATTCCGCTGAAGAGTCTCGTCGGCTATGTAGTGCTTGCCGTCGCTGTGGGGCTTTGGCCCAGCATTCTGGAAAAGCAATTCGCGCTGGCCTTGGGCTGGAGCGAAAACGTACTGCATCTCGCGCAGTAAAGGAACCCTCGTTGGCGGATAACCGTACCGAGCAACCGACCGTAAAACATCGGCACGAAGCCGAGAAAAAAGGGCAAGTGCTACGCAGTCGCGAGCTGGTAGCCGGACTTACGCTGTTGGCCGTGATATTTACTTTGGCCTCGAACCCCATGGAATGGATCGTGCGCTGGCGAAGTTATTTCTTGCGCGTCCTGGAGGCGGGAATAAGCGGCGATTGGAGTAGTCAATCCCAAGTGCTTGGCTGGACAACTCTAATGGTGGCGCAATGGATTGCGCCATTTTTTGTTGTCGCGTTTTGCGTAGCGATCCTGGCAACCCTCTCGCAAGGAGGAATAATCATCGCCAGCGAAGCGCTTAATTTAAATTTCGGCCGCCTCAATCCCGTCAACAATGTCAAACAACTGTTTTCGCTCGCGGTCTTCAGCCGCGTGTTGAAGTCTTTGCTGCCTTCCGGCCTGATTCTCTATCTTGCTTTACGGCTAATCATCAACGGCGCGCCCGTGCTCCTGCACTCTGGGCGCATGCCTACGCGCACAATACTCGGATTGATGGGGCAGATGTGTTACGACCTTGCCTGGCAATCCACGGTAGTGCTGGTGGCATGGTCAGGAGTGGACTACGCACTTCAGCGACAGACTCACGAGCAGTCCCTGAAGATGACCAAGGAAGAAGTTAAGCGGGAAAATAAAGATGATCAGGGCAACCCGCAAATCAAGATGCGCATTCGCCGCTTGCGACGAGACAGAATGCGCCAGATGCTGAAGCAGGACGTAGAACGCGCCACAGCCATCATCACCAACCCTATTCATTACGCGGTTGCGCTGGAATTTCGTGCGGCTTCCATGGCTGCTCCAGTTGTTGTCGCCAAGGGACGCAACTTAATCGCACAACGAATTAAAGAGATTGCGCGATGGCGCAGCATTCCAATCGTAGAAAACCCACCGCTAGCCCAGGCGCTGTACAAAAGCGTGGAAGTCGGTCAGATGATTCCCCCAAAACTTTACGCCGCGGTAGCGGAAATTCTCGCTTTCCTCTATCGCGCGCAGATGCGCATGCAGCGCGGTGCGCCAACGCCGGCGTCTCCGCCACCGCCCAGACTAACCAGGCTGCGCGCTAACTGACATCCATGGCCACCGCCACTAACATCTCCGCTCTAAAGTTATCCATCGCCACGGAGTGGATTTTCCCGGTCGCCACCGTCACAACCGTTCTGGTGATGATCATTCCGGTGCCGGCAATGGTGCTGGATCTTTTTCTGGCGGTTAGCATCACTATGGGTTTCCTCGTTCTCCTCTCAGCCCTTTATATCCTCAAACCTGTGCAATTTTCTGTCTTTCCTACATTGCTCCTGTTTCTCACCTTATTCCGTATTTCCCTGAACATCGCCAGCAGCCGCCGGATTCTTCTCCACGGCTCGGAAGGTGCTTCCGCCGCGGGAACAGTCATTCAGGCCTTTGGCCAGTTCGTTGTGGGCGGCAATTACGTCGTCGGCTTCGTTATTTTTCTTGCCTTGATTGCCATTCAATATCTAGTCATAAACCACGGCGCGGTCCGTACCGCCGAGGTTGCCGCGCGTTTCACTTTGGACGCCCTGCCTGGCAAGCAGATGGCCATCGACGCGGACATGAACGCTGGAAATATTGATGAGCGCACCGCGCGCTCGCGCCGCGAACAACTTGCCAGAGAAGCCGAATTCTATGGCGCCATGGACGGCGCGGCCCGCTTCAGTCAACGCGATGCCGTTGCCACCATTTTGATTACGGCTATCAATATTATTGCCGGGTTCCTGATTGGCGTCTTTCAGCTCAATATTCCGCTCGCCGAAGCAGCAAAAACCTACACCGTGCTGACCGTGGGCGACGGTCTAGTCACCATGATTCCGTCCTTGCTGGTCTCCGTAGCTGGCGGCATCGTAGTGACGCGCACTTCCAGCGGCGAAACTATTGGTGCGGACTTGGGAAGTCAGTTGTTGAGCAGGCAGATGCCATTGCGTATCGCAGCGGGCTTGATGTTTGTGCTCGCACTTATTCCTGGCTTGCCGAAGTTGCCCTTTTTTGTCGTGGCCAGCCTGACTGCCTACTTGGCTTTTCGCGCCAAATCTCGAGCGGCTGTTGACGTGCTACCCGCGGAAATCGTGGACGAAAAGAAAAAGACCGACAGCCAACAACAGATCGAAACGTTGCTCAAACTCGATGAGATTAGTCTCGAGGTGGGTTACGCGTTGGTTCCGTTTGTTGATCAATCCCAAGGCGGGCAGTTGTTGCAACGCATTCGCGCGCTGCGGCGCCATCTCGCGCTGCAACTCGGATTTCTAGTTCCGTCCATTCACATTACCGACAATCTGAAGCTGAAGCCCCGGGAGTACCTGGTACTTTTGCGCGGCGTGGAAGTTGCCCGTTGGGAAATGCAGCAGGAGCGTTTACTAGCGATCAGTTCGGAACCCACCGCAGCCCCGCTCGAAGGCATTGCCACTAATGAACCAGCGTTTGGTGCTTCGGCCACCTGGATTGTTCCAGGCTTGCAAGAGCAAGCACTCGCCAACGGATACGCGGTCGTTGATCAGACTTCTGTGCTGGCCACGCACATTGCCGAGATCGTCCGGCAGTATGCCTACGAGTTGTTTACTCGCCAGGAAACCAAGCGTCTCCTCGATGCCCTGGCCGAGACCCAACCCAAACTGGTAGAGGAATTGGTCCCCCGTTTGCTCACTCTAGGAGAAGTGGAAAAAGTTCTACAGCAATTATTGCGAGAGCAGGTTTCCATTCGCGACTTGAGTACCATTTTGGAAGCCTTGCTCGACACCGCTGCCGTTAACAAGAATCCCATAGCGCTTGTGGAAGCGGCTCGCCAGGCAATCGGTCGTGCTCTTGTGCAACCGCTGTTGAGCGATGATCGCAAATTGAAAGTTCTCACCATCGATCCGGCTATTGAGCAGGCATTCCAGCGCCAGATTGAACCACAAGTGCCAGGTGAGCGCACTGCTGTCCTGTCCGTAACTCCCTTGCGTCAGATACTCGACAGTCTGCAGAAGATGGTGGGAGACAAACTGGCTCTGAGCTCCACCGTACTGCTATGCAGCAGCCCCATGCGTTATCACTTGCGCCGCCTGCTGGAACCCTTTATTCCGCGCATCGTGGTGCTTTCTCCCGCTGAAATTCCGTCCAACGTCTCTGTACAGTCGCTAGGAACGGTGCGATAAGCATGGCTGCGACTCTCCTTTTCGCCGGGCAGAGAGGCGAATCCCGGTGAGTGTTTCTTCCAAGCCTGACTCCTATGCCTCCAGACTCGACACCGATGAGCGTGAGAAATTGCTCATGGAGAACATACCGGAGGTCCGCTATATTGCTCGTCGTTTGCACGATCGCTTGCCTGCGCATGTTCCGTTCGAAGATCTGGTGCATGCCGGCATCCTTGGTCTCATCGATGCCGTGGACAAATTCGATCCTTCCAAAAACGTTCCTCTCAAAGCCTATGCCCGCTTTCGCATTCGCGGCGCGATTCTCGATAGCTTGCGGCAAATGGACTGGAGTCCGCGCAATCTTAGGCGGCAAGCCAGGCAGATTGAAGACGCGCATCGTGACCTGGCGTCCGAACTAGGCCGAAAAGCCCTCGAACCCGAGGTAGCCGCGCGATTGGCCATGCCCCTCGAAGTGTTCCAGCATCTGTTGGGCGAACTTCGCGGGTTGGATTTGAGTAGCCCGCAAACCTATTCATCCGATGGTATAGAGGAAGTGCTGGATGTCGCGGCTACCCGCCCCGAGGACGACCCCTTTCACGTCACCCTGCGCGGTGAAATCCGCACGCTGCTGGCCAATGCAATAGCAGAACTTGAAGATAAAGAACGCCAGGTGCTAGGCCTCTATTATCTCGAAGAGCTGACCATGAAAGAAGTCGGAATGATTCTAGATATCGGCGAGTCTCGTGTTTCGCAGATTCACACCGGCGCCGTGATTCGCTTGCGGGCCCGCTTGCAAGGACAACTGCCCTCGAATTCCAAACCGCGCAGGCCCTCGCGTGAGACCACCCAACCGGAGCCCGTTCTATGAGTAAAGTCCTTAATCAGGAGGAAATTGATGCGCTATTCAGCGCGGCTCAACAATCCCGCAATAGCGGAGCGCCGGAATCCAAGCGAAGAATAGAAAAATGCGATCTGGGCCAGTCAAATATATTAACGACAGACCAGGTTCGCTCGGTAACTACTCTTCACGAGTCTCTAGCCCGCCGCGTCGGCAGTTCCCTTGGAAGCTACCTGCGGGCGGGATGTGAAATGAATCTTATTTCTGTGGAGCAGCTTTCTTACGGAGAATTTCTTGGTCGCATGCCTGAACTTACCTATCTAGCTTCGCTTCTGATCTTGCCTATTGATGCCCACGCGATTATTCAAGTTGACCTGTCCTTGGTTTTCCCCATTGTCGATCTGGTCTTGGGTGGCCCGGGCACCGACCTGACCGAACCACGCGATCTGACCGAGATAGAAGAAGAGATATTTCAAATGGTAGCCACCATTATTACTTCCGATTTGCAAACTACGTGGTCCCCGCTGATAGCTCCTGACATTCGATTTGTTAAAAAGCATCAACTCCGGCAGGCGCAGCATCTGATGCAGGCCACGGAGAAAACTCTGTCGTTGAGTTTTGAAATACGGCTCCCAGAGACTCGCGGAACACTCAGCCTGGCTGTTCCGGCGGTCGTGGCCAACGCTATCCTTCGCAAGCTCTCCTCGCAAATTTTTCTGGAGCGCGTTCCTTCTCGCGACGCACGCGCCAAAATACGTGAGCGCGTCTTGGATAGTCATTTTGAAGCCAGCCTCACCCTACCAAACAGTCCTTTGACCGTGAGAGCTTTGTTGGCTTTGGAAGCGGGGAGTGTACTCATGCTTCCCAAGCGTGCCGAAGCATCCATTCACCTCAATATTGCCGACAAATCCATGTTTTTGGCGTATCCCGTTCGACATGGAACGCATAAAGGCGCACGTATTGACCGGCGCATATCCATTGCAGAGGAAAGTGTGAAATGACCGCCGCTCCTGAAAACGCCACCATTCAGAAATTCTTTCAGATCTGGTCCGAAAGTTTTACCACCGTACTCAATCAACTTGGTGTAACCGCTGTTAAGGCTTCCTTCAGCGAAACAGAATCAATTCCGGGCCCCACCGAAGAAGTAATGGCTAAATCTATATGCGCTGGGTTTTCCGGTGGAGGCATACTAACAGGCGCGATGTTGTGGATGGCAGAGCAGTCCTCGGCCGTACAACTGGCTCAGTTATTGCTCTCCGAACCGCCCGATCCGGCTGCGGAATTCACGGAAACTCATCGCGACGCGTTTTCGGAACTGCTGCGGCAGATCGCTGGCCATACCGCTACCTCTTGGAAAGCCGAAACAGAGTCTGAGACAGAGCTCACTTTTCAGGCTACTACCATCCCGGACGCCGAACCCGGGCAGAGCACCATGCTGCTTCTCAGCGGCGATAAATTGTCATCCGTATCTTTGCGACTGTTTCTCAGCGCGCATCTGTGCGAAGCACTTATCTCCTGGAAACCAAAACCGCCCGAGGTTATCGCACCGGTGATTTCACCAGGGGTTGCGCCACCACCGTCCCAGGTAATCCCGTTCGAGCTAGAAAAACAGCCTGACAGCAAGCCGGGGAATAATAGTTCGGCCACCCCTTCCAATCTTGATCTTTTGCTGGATGTGGAACTGGACGCCACCATTCGCTTTGGCGACCGCTCCATGTTACTTCGTGACGTTTTCAGTTTGATGCCCGGCGCGGTGGTGGAACTCAACCAACAAGTGAATGAGTCCGCGGAATTGTTGGTCGCGGGTCGTTTGATTGCCCGCGGCGAAGTAGTCATTGTCGATGGGAATTTCGGGCTTCGCATTACCAACGTCATTAGCCCGGTGCAGCGAGTCGAGCTTTTGAGAATTTAGACCCTGAGGATACACCCTGATGAATAGTGCAGTTGGATGGAATACATCGGAAAATAAGAGAAATCGAACTTCTCGCTCCTCTGGATTGCGGCAATTTTTCGAATGGCGCTGCTGCGGATCTGATTGCCCGCGCCGTGGCAAATGGTGGCCTGCCTGGCTGCGCAACAGGGCTGGCGTTCACTTTGACGGCAAATGGTATTGTGGGATTTCCTGTCTCGAATCAATTTTGGATGGGCAAGTCCGCAATTTATTCGCGGGGGCCGCCCCGGAGAAGCCCAAGAGTTATCGTCACGCGATTGGTTCAATACTGGTCCGTCGTGGCGTGCTCTCTCGCGAGAATTTGAACAAAGCAATTGCCCTTCAGCACCAAGCCGGATCTCGCCGGTTGGGCGAGTGGCTTCAGGAAATGCATTTAATCAGCGCGGAACAACTTGTCGCCGCTTTGGGACAACAATGGGGGTGCCCCGTTTTCCCGCTGGAAAAGCTACTCGAGCGTTGCTCCTACATCGATATTTTGCCCGTGCACTTGCTGGCTTCTGCGCACGCTGTACCGGCGCATGTATCCCAGGATGGTGCCACTCTTCATATCGCTTTTGCCGATCGCTTGGACCATACCATGCTCTACGCCGTGGAAGTAATGTTGGGATGTCGAACGCTTGCATGTGTGGCAACAGACTCTTCTGTCGCCGCTATGCTGGACAATTTGCGGCGTACCTCCAGCGGCCATGAAACCTGTTTTGAAACCATCCGTGACCCACGCGAAATCACCCGGACAATTTGCAGTTATGCCGCGGAGGTCCAAGCTTCGCGGGTTAGCATGGCGCGCGTCGCCGGATTTCTGTGGATTCGTTTTCACAAAAGTTCGTCCAGCAGAGATCTTCTCTTTCGTCTCTTTTCAGTGCCATCCTGCGCGCCCACAAACCCCATCTCGCCAGTAATCTTAGCGCCGCCTAAAGAAAATCCGGCATCCGCCGATGTAAGAAAGGATGGCGTTTCCGTGACCGCCAGAAAATCATAGTGACTACAATCTTGAACGCACTCGACGCCCCTCCGAACTCCTTGCAGGAGAGCACCGGTGAGACGGACCGCCGCAAGAAGCGGCTCATGGCTATTCTCGGCAAGGGCCTGCCTACGTTGCCGACCTATGTCATGGAACTCAACGCCCTCCTTAAAAGTCAGCCTGTGGACCTGAAGAAAGTTGGCAAGGTCATTCGCACTGATCCAGGCCTATCCGCTCAGGTGCTGCGCGTCTGCAACTCTCCGCTCTTCGGCTTGCGGCGGCGAGTGATCAATATTGAAGAGGCCGCGATTCTGCTGGGTATAGAACGGCTTCGCACTCTCGTTCTCACTTGCTCAGTGATGCAGTTCGCCAGTAAAGGCCTTCCCAAGGAGCAGTTGACGGCCTTCTGGCAACATTCGTTCCTCACCGCGCTCCTCAGTGAACGCATCGCGCGCCAAACGGATTATTCTGAAAAGGAGCAAGCTTATCTTGGCGGCTTGCTACACGATATCGGTCAGCTCCCTTTGTGGATGCTGGTCATGGAAGAAGTCGAGGCCGGGCGGAACCCGCCCCCAGAGAACTGGACAGACGACGTTGCTCTTGAGCAGGAGTACTTTGGTATGGATCACTCCAAGGTGGGGCGTTGGATCGCAGTAGCATGGAACTTCATGCCATCTTTTTTCGATGTGTTCGAATTCCACCATGAGATTGACAAGGCTAGCCATGACCCTTATCTCGTCGGTATTGTGGCCGCGGCGGACCAGTTCTTGAGGACGCAATCGAATGCTGTGACTCCACTCGAAGAGGGTTCCAATTCCGCCGAGGCCCCTATCGAGCAAATTGAGGTGCCAGCTTTTCTACGCGAGTGCTTGCCACGACTATCGGAACCCGAGTACCACGCGATGATGGACATGTTGCGCACAGAGTATATTCACCTCCTACCGGTGGTAATTGGCGTGACCAGCGCAACCATGGGTGCGGACAGTTTGTAAGAGAATTTTGTCGTTTCTTCCATTGCGAATCAAATATTTTGTACGAGCTCTGCTTATCGTAGTTGTGCGGATTTAGTTGCGCGAATTTATTTCTGCGATTGCTTTTAATCATTTTTCGGGTGGGATTTCGCCAGCATTTGATGGTCTGTCGCGACCGGCAAGATTTGCAGCCGTTCTGCGGCGTTAGGCAAATTCTCCCGCGTCTATTCAGTTTTGAGTTTTCCCCGCTACGTAACTTCCCTAAGTCCCATGGGCTAAGCAACTCACGCCGGACTTAAATCTTTCTAATGGGCCACCCAGATGCTCCCTCCATGTCTGGAGGCAACGATGAACAGTGGATTTTATTCCGCCTTTGCAGGATTCGCAGCCCGCACCGACGCGCTGGAAATGCTTGCCAACAATGTTGCCAACGCAAGTACCGTGGGCTTCAAAGCCAGCCACGCCTTCTATCGCTCCTTCGATTCATGGACTCAGCCATTCGACGCAACTCCGATTAATCAGGCCATCAACCATTTCGGCGTTCTTGGCGGTGCGCATCTCGATCTTTCTCCCGGCAACCTCGAGCCCACCGGAAATGACACGGATGTGGCGTTGGAAGGCGCAGGCTTTTTTACCATTCAAGCATCTAACGGCATCCGTTATACAAGAGCTGGCAACTTCAGCCTCAATGCTCAACGGCAGTTGGTTACCGCGCAGGGCGACCTCGTTCTCGGCGAGCAAGGCCCAATTCAGATCCCCGCCGGGCGGCTCAGCATCAGCGCAGATGGAACAATTTCCGTGGACGGCGTCCTTGTATCCAAACTTAAGATCGCTGACGCCGCACCCACCACTCAACTCACCGCCGAAGGTAAAAACTATTTCGTTATACCCGCTGCCGCCGTCAAGGCCGCCACCACCGTCAGCGTCCGCCAGGGCAACCTGGAAATGTCCAACAGTGATCCGGTTCGTAGCACGGTGTCCATTATTGAATTACAACGCACTGCGGAATTGATGGAAAAGGCTTTGTCGATATTTCACAACGAATTCAACAAAACCGCCGCACAACAAATTCCCTTAGTCTGATTTTTCAAGGAGCAGCCCTATGTATCGAGCCTTATATACCGCCGCCAGTGGAATGGAAACGCAGCAACTGAACCTTGAAAACGTAGCTAACAACCTGGCGAACGCCAACACCACCGGTTTTCGCCGCCGTCGCTTGCAATTTCAAGATCTGATCTATCAAGACATCGTCTTGCCGGGTGCTGCCGCGACGCAGCAGACCACCTTTCCCACCGGTCTGCAGATCGGATTGGGCGCACGCGCTGCGGCCTCGGAAATTATTCAATTGCAGGGTGACTTCAATACCACTGGCAATCCCCTCGACCTTGTTATTCAGGGCCAGGGTTTTTTCCAGGTGCAATTGCCCACCGGCGAAATTGCCTACACCCGCGCGGGCGCATTCCACCTCGACGCCACCGGCATTATCGTCACCTCTGACGGCAATCAATTGCAGCCCGCCATTACCATTCCCGCGGCCGCCACAAACGTCACCATCGGCGCCGACGGTACGGTTAGCGTTCAGCTCCCCGGCGCGACAGCGAGTCAGCAGGTGGGCACCATTCAATTGGCGACTTTCGCCAATCCCGGCGGACTCAACAGTATCGGTGGAAATTTATCGTTGGAAACAACTGCCTCCGGGAATCCCATCGCCGGAGTTCCGGGTGGCCCGGAAGGCTTGGGCACCATTCAGCAGGGCGCGCTCGAAAGTTCAAACGTGGACGTAGTAGGCGAGTTTATACAGATGATCCTCGCCCAACGCTCCTATGAAGCGAACTCGCGAGTAGTCCACGCCGCCGATCAAATGTTCCAGACCATCAACGGACTAACGGCCTAACGAATCCATGACCACCCTTCGCGGAACACTTTTCTCTATCTTGACAGTTTGCCTGGGCGTCACCGTCACGCAGGCAGCCAGCCCACGCATGTCACTCCTGGCGGACGCGGAAATCTTTGGAGACGTCATCCTGCTTTCCAATCTGCTTCCAAGGGTCGCGCCATTGTCTGCGCATCAGCCATCGCCTGAAATGGTCACCGCAGCGTCACCGCAGCGCGCAACGTCCTGCGCTATTGACGACGCAGCAATTCCAGCGGACCGGGAAAAAACACCCCCGGCTACTAAGCTCGCGTCACACATTTCGGCAAAACGCATGGAGCGGCTCGTTACCCGCCAAGAAGTCTTTGAAGCCATCCAATCTGCAATCGGCGCGCCGCAGAACAGCAGCCCGCGGTTTCATGCGCAAGACATTCATCTCGGCCCGGCTGTCTGGGTTCCGGTCGACGAACCCCGGCTAGTGGTAACACAGATTAAAGTCGATCCACTGACTGGCTGCACTTGGTTTCGTTTGCGGGCCACCGCGGCCCACCAGCTACTTCCATTTTACGCCACGATCTGCAGCACCCGCTTCATCGAAAAAAAATCATCGCCTCCGGCAATTGTTTTCGCGCACCTGACATCCGAGCCACGCACACGCGTGGATGCGTCGCCTTTTCTGGTCGAGCCCGGACATCCCGCGCGCCTGCTCGTTAGTTCGCCGGATTCACAAATGATTCTGATTGTCCATCCACTGCAACGCGGCCGTCTGGGTGAAACTGAAGAACCGTATCGTCGTTTCGCCCATGTGCCAATATTCCGCCCAGGACGGTCATCCTCAAACCTGGCACTTGGTTCACTTGGGAAGCAGGGCAGTAGGAGGCGCAAGCCTGGTGTTCGCCGAGGCCACCGCCGTACAGGAGCACGGGCGAATTTCCGCAGCCGACACCGGAATCTACAATGACGCCCACGTCGCATCATGGAAACCAATTGCCGAATTTATTCGCGCCTCGGGTGCCGTCGCAGGTATTCAGTTGGCACACGCCGGGCGCAAAGCCAGCACTGCGCCGCCCTGGCAAGGAGGCAAACCCGTAGCCATCGGTGAAGGTGGCTGGGAAATTGTCGGCCCCAGCCCTCTACCTTTTGACCCGGGTTACCAGACACCCCGCGCATTGTCTCTACCAGAAATCGACGAAATCGTCGCCGCATTTCGCCGCGCCGCGGAACGCGCCCTGGCCGCCGGCTTTGAAGTAGTCGAAATTCATGGCGCCCATGGCTATCTCCTACACGAGTTTCTTTCGCCCCTGTCCAATATCCGCAGCGACGAATTTGGCGGTTCACTCGAAAATAGAATGCGCCTCGCTCTGCGCGTCACAAAGGCTGTGCGCGAAGTTTGGCCCGCCCGCCTGCCCCTGTTCTTTCGCGTCTCCGCCACGGACTGGCAAGAAGGCGGCTGGGACATCGAACAATCGATCGAATTGGCGCGCCGCCTTAAATCTCTTGGCGTAGATGTGATCGACGTTTCGAGCGGCGGCAATCTTCCGCACGCGAAAATCCCCATTGGGCCCGGCTACCAGGTTCCTTTTGCAGCCGCGATTCGAAAGCAAGCTGGAATTCCCACCACCGCGCTGGGCATGATTACCGAACCCGTGCAGGCCGAAACCATTCTGTCGACTGAGCAAGCCGACTTGGTGGTGCTCGCACGCGAACTTTTGCGCGATCCATACTGGCCCCGCCGCGCCGCCCAGCAGATGAATTTCAAATTAACGCCACCGACGCAATATCAGCGAGCCTGGTAGGTTAACCGAGTGCTTGAGATCACCGAAAATCTCGCCGCCGGTACGGTCATTTTTGCCGTCCGTGTACAACCCCGCGCCAGCACAGACGAAATTGCTGGCGAAATGGCCGGCGCCCTAAAAAT